>Ga0114971_10000463_pt1 | contig 26353 bp, 27 predicted proteins | sample M_140625_MF_Meta_FD_87320 | JGI IMG/M metagenome (GOLD analysis project Ga0114971, IMG submission 87320) | Freshwater microbial communities from Lake Montjoie, Canada to study carbon cycling - M_140625_MF_MetaG | ecosystem: Environmental > Aquatic > Freshwater > Lake | place: Lake Montjoie... | reverse complement strand
CCATAGCAAATCCCCAGCACGGGCACACCTAATTTAAAAATGATCTCCGGAGCACGAGGCGTGCTCTCCTCCCATACTGACGAAGGTCCGCCAGATAAAATAATTGCTTTAGGAGAGAATTCCTGAATGAACGCCTCGCTGACGTCATAGGGATGCAGCTCACAATACACATTTAACTCACGCACTCGACGTGCAATTAATTGTGAATACTGCGAACCAAAATCTAATATTAATATACTGTTGTTATGCATGATTAATTTTCAAAGTGAACCTTCAATAATTTACTTAAAGCCAGTCACCAAATTTAAAATTAATCTACACGATAATTTGGCGCTTCTTTAGTGATCTGAACGTCATGAACATGAGACTCACGAATGCCCGCTGACGTGATCTCGACAAACTCAGCTTCTCGCCTAACCGCATCAATGGAACTGCAACCTAAGTATCCCATGCTGGAGCGTAGCCCCCCCATCAGTTGCTGAACCAACGGTGTCAATCCACCTTTGTAAGGAACCCGGCCTTCCACACCTTCAGGTACTAATTTCTCAGTATTCATTTCATCAACTTCTTGGAAATATCGATCAGCAGAACCTTGCTGCATAGCACCTAATGAGCCCATGCCACGATAAGACTTATAAGAGCGGCCTTGAAACAACTCAATATCTCCAGGGGACTCTTCAGTACCCGCAAACAAGCTACCCACCATGACGGTATGTGCACCCGCAGCGATGGCCTTAGCAATATCACCTGAATAACGTATTCCACCGTCTGCAATTAATGGTACATCCATTTTTTGGAGTGCCTTAGCAACATTAGCAATGGCAGTAATTTGTGGAACACCGATACCAGCCACAATCCGTGTTGTGCAAATGGAGCCGGGTCCAATACCTACTTTAACCGCATCAGCACCATGATCAACTAAGGCCTTAGCAGCAGATGCTGTTGCAATGTTTCCACCAATCACTTGCAAATTAGGAAATTGGCGCTTGAGCCAACGAATTCTTTTTAATACGCCTTCAGAGTGTCCATGTGCAGTATCTACAATAATGACGTCTACACCCGCTTCAACCAGGGCAGCTGCTCGCTCCTCTGTGCCATCACCAACTCCCACAGCAGCACCAACTCTTAAACGCCCCAATGAGTCTTTACACGCATTAGGATGCTCAGAGGACTTTAGAATATCTTTTACAGTGATTAAACCTTTTAATTCAAAATTTTTATTAACCACTAATACCCGCTCTAGGCGATGCTTATGCATAAGCTTACGAGCTTCTTCACGAGATGAGCCTTCGCGAACTGTGATCAACTGTTCACGCGGAGTCATGATATTTTTGACTGGTTGATTTAACTTGCTCTCAAATCTCAAGTCGCGGTTGGTGACAATCCCTACAACCTTGCCATCAGATTCGACAACCGGAAGCCCGGAAATGCGATGCAGCTTAGTGAGCGCAATCACCTCTTTCACACTCATGTCTTGGTTAATGGTGATTGGATCTTTGACAATACCACTCTCGAAGCGCTTAACCTTTGTGACTTCAGTGGCTTGAGCGCGAATTGTCATATTTTTATGCACAATTCCAATCCCACCTTCTTGCGCCATCGCTATCGCAAGACGAGACTCAGTAACGGTATCCATTGCTGCAGAGAGCAAAGGAATATTCAAAGGGATTCCTCGCGTGAGTTGAGTTTTCAAGCTCACATCTCGAGGCAAAACGTTTGAATGTGCTGGAAGCAACAAAACGTCATCAAAAGTTAAAGCTTTTTGCACTACACGCATATCGGCGTCCTTCGCAAAGGGCGGATTATAGTCCTTCATCTTTAATCGGTAAACTAGAGAAATGAAATCAAATTATATTGCCACTAAAAAGTCTTATTTTTACGCAGAATTGAGTAAATATTAAGCACTCATACTGTAATTTTAATCGCTATAGAATGTTCTAGACCTTAATGGGTACAAGCATTATGATCTACTAGTCAGATATTCAAATAATAATTTAGTAAAATTTATGTAAATATGTCGGCTAAAAAACATAGAATGTTTAATCTTTTACATGATAAATTTTTTTAAATAATGGTTTTTATTGAGGCTCAGCATGCAGAAACTGATTGTTATACTTACGGCTGTCTTCACGATACTCATCTCGAGCATTTGCTACTCTCAGACGGCAATTCTTCGATGTGTGGACTCCAAAGGAAAGACAGAGTTTGCCACTTTTTGCCCTATTGGTTCAAAAGCCACAAATACCAACATTTATTCAAACAACACTGGCTCTAAAACTATTGAGGTAAAACCTAACCCTCCTAGATATCCATCAACAGATAACAACATAAAAGGCGGGCTTGATAATAAAAATATCACTATTAATTCGGTTGACCAAGAAAAGCTAGCTAAAGAAAAAGCGCAAAATTGTGCAAGCGCGCAGTCAAATTTAAAAATAATTCAATCTGGAATTAGACTCGTACGCATAGATCCTCAAACAGGCGAGCGTATTTACTACAGCGATCAAGATCGCGATGATGCGTTATCAAAAGCAGAGGAGGCTATAAAAACAATCTGCAATTAAGTAATCTGTTTTCTATGTAAACCCCTCTGGCGCCTTGCTGACTTGGGGTCGGTCACTAAAGGCAAATAAAACTCTAATCGATCGCCCTCTTCGAGAACCGTTTGCTCACTAACAACACAACCATTAACACCTACTCCTCCAGATCGTTTTTTCAATATACTGGACATGTACGGGTCTTCTTGCAAAACACCCAGGGCATCTGATACTGTAAAACCGGATTTAAGCACCCATTCATCTTCACCCTGATCCTGAATGCTCACCCAAGCAACTTTGATTGTAATCAAAAATATCCTTTATTGGCTGACGTAACGCCGTTCCGCTTCCTGTTGAAACGCATCAACCATATTGTTCACAATGTGTCCAAAAACTGGGCCTACTATTTTTTGAAGAATGAAACTGGAAAACTCATAATTTAAATTAAATTCAATTTTACTGGCGGTATCCGTTAATGGAATAAACTGCCAACTACCGTATAATGACTTAAATGGTCCATCAATCAACTGCATATTTATTTTATTAAAACCATTTTTATGATTTTCAGTCGCAAAACTTTGCCGTAAACCGCGATAGTTAATGTTGAGTCTCGCCGCAGTAATATCTTGGTTTTTTGATATTAACTCAACGCTTTCACACCAAGGTAAAAAGCGATGATAATTTTCCACATCATCCACTAACTGAAACATCTGGGTTGCAGAAAATGGTACAAGGGCTGATCGAGAGACATTCAAAGCATCAACTCCACGGTTTGATCAAGTAAAGTTTAGGTCATTTATCAATATGAAAGCTAGAGCTAGGATTGTAACGCAATGAGTATCGTCCAAAACAAAAAAGCTTTTTTTGACTACTTCATAGAAAATCGCTATGAAGCAGGTATTGCTTTGGAGGGCTGGGAGGTTAAAGCCATTCGTGCAGGCCGAGCTCAAATCAAAGAAGCCTACGTTATCGTTAGGCATTCGGAACTTATGCTACTCGGTTGCCACATTAGCCCATTGCCTACTGCCTCAACACACATTAAACCTGATCCCATTCGCACTCGTAAACTACTACTCCATGCAGAAGAAATTAAACGCCTGATCGGCAGTGTTGAACGCGCAGGTTATACTTTAGTGCCCATAGACTTACACTTTAAGCGCGGCAGAATTAAACTCGAAATTGGCTTAGCAAAAGGCAAAAAGCAGCATGACAAAAGAGCTAGTGAAAAAGACAGAGAGTGGCAACGGGAACAACAACGCATGATTAGAGGCAAAGTGTAGATGAGAATGCGTCAAAACTTTATTGGAGTGTTAGTTGATATTACTAATAAAGCCAATATATCTAATGATTACTAGTGCATTCATTTTTGATAAGTGGGGTGGCTGATGGGGCTCGAACCCACGACAACCGGAATCACAATCCGGGACTCTACCGACTGAGCTACAGCCACCACCGATTCAAAAATCTCTACGTTCAAATTAACTTTAATACTAAACATAAATCGTAACTTATGCCGAAGGCTAAAGTGAAAATTTGAAACCACTTAACTTTCAAACACCTACACGAAACTTTATCAAATGCACTTCATTTCATGGCGCGCCCGGCGGGACTCGAACCCACAACCCCCGGCTTAGAAGGCCGGTGCTCTATCCGGTTGAGCTACGGGCACAAGATGCAGAAGGAAGAGAAAGTATTTCCCGCTAAGATGTCAGCCTGCTAATATACCGTTCTAGAATGAATACGTCAATTCAGTCTATGAATACTTCATACTCAAACAATCGCAAATGCTATTACTCTTGCATATGTTAGATAATTCTGCTATTAAAGCATATTTCATAAAAGCATAAATCACTCACTATGGCATCTGAACTACTTAAAAACTTCACCCCTTATAAACCTAAGGGTAAAGAAGAGTATATGAATACTCGTCAACTCGCCCATTTTCGAGATATGTTGCTTGAGATGAAAAAAGGTCTGTCTCAAGACATTGATCGAACAGTGCATACCATGCAGGACGAAGCAACTATTTTTGCAGATCCCAATGACAGAGCCAGTCAAGAATCAGATATGTCTCTAGAATTGCGCAATCGTGATCGCGAGCGGAAACTCATCAAGAAAATTGACGAGACAATTGTTCGTATTAATGCTGATGATTACGGCTTTTGTGACTCATGCGGTGTAGAAATTGGCTTAAAACGTTTAGAAGCGAGACCTACCGCTACATTGTGCATTGACTGCAAAACTTTAGATGAGTTGCGCGAAAGACAAGTAGCCAAATAAATTAATTTAACAAAACTATTTAATGATTTGAATTAATTTTTATTAGAATGAAAATGTTAAAAAAGGGACGTTTAGTCCCTTTTTTAACATGCGCAACAAAGGCGATTTTAGATCGCCTTTTGCTACACACCCTTAAGCTGCTGGAGCACCCTCTGCAGCCGGCGAATCAGCATCTATAGCTTTCATAGATAGACGCAGGCGCCCTTTCTCATCAGCCTCTAATACTTTAACGTGAACTAACTGACCCTCTTTCAAATGATCAGAGACGTTATTGACGCGCTCATTCGCAATTTGGGAAATGTGGAGTAATCCATCACGCCCAGGAAGCACGCTAACGATGGCACCAAAATCCAACAATTTTAAAACAGTACCCTCGTAAACACGACCGACTTCTACATCAGCAGTCAAATCTTCAATGCGCTTACGAGCATTCTCACCACCTTCAGATGATACACATGAAATCACCACTGTACCGTCGTCTTGAATATCAATAGTCGTGCCTGTCTCTTCAGTAATTGCACGAATCACAGCCCCGCCCTTACCAATGACATCACGAATTTTTTCTGGCTTAATTTTCATCGTGATCATGCGAGGCGCCCATGCAGATAAATCTGTACGCGGCGTATCCATCGCAGTACGCATTTTTTCTAAAATATGCAGACGCCCTTCCTTGGCTTGGCTCAATGCAGCATGCATAATTTCTTTTGTAATGCCTGTAATTTTAATGTCCATCTGTAGCGCAGTTACACCATTTTCTGTACCGGCGACTTTAAAATCCATATCGCCAAGGTGATCTTCATCGCCCAAGATATCAGACAACACTGCGAAACGGCCGCCCTCTTTAATCAAGCCCATTGCAATACCCGCAACATGTGCCTTCAGTGGCACGCCGGCATCCATTAATGACAAGCAACCACCACAGACTGATGCCATGGAACTTGAGCCGTTTGATTCTGTAATTTCAGATACTACACGTATAGAGTAAGCAAACTCTTCTGCGCTGGGCAACACAGCTGCTAGGGCACGCTTTGCCAATCGTCCATGACCAATTTCACGACGCTTAGGCGAACCAACACGTCCTGTTTCACCCGTTGAGTATGGAGGAAAATTGTAGTGAAGCATAAATCGATCTCTATACTCACCCTGTAACGCATCAATAACCTGTTCATCACGTGATGTTCCTAGCGTGGCCACAACAATGGCTTGGGTTTCACCGCGGGTAAACAAGGCAGAGCCGTGAGTGCGGGGCAACAAGCCCGTACGGATCGAGATAGGGCGTACGGTGCGCGTGTCGCGACCATCGATACGTGGTTCACCGTCAAGAATTTGATTGCGGACAATTTTGGCTTCTATATTGCCAAATTCGTTCTTAACAATATTAACCAAATCAGGTGACGCATCTGCAGGAAGCAACTCAGCAATGACTTTGGCGCTGATTTCCTTAACTCTAACAGTGCGAGCCTGCTTTTGCTTGATTTGGTAGGCCAAACGAAGATCAGCCTCTGCCAATTCAGTAAGACGAGTAATCATCGCCTCATCTTTGGCCGGCGGCTCCCAGATATATTCTGGCACACCGATTTCATCAACCATTTCATTAATTACATTAATTACAACTTGCATTTGCTCATGCCCAAACATTACGGCACCGAGCATCACATCTTCAGGCAACTGCATAGCTTCGGATTCAACCATCAAAACTGCTGTTGAAGTACCAGCAACCACCAATTCCATCTGCGATGTTTTTAACTCAGTAGCAGTTGGATTTAAAAGATATTGACCATTGTGATAACCAACTCTAGCCGCACCAATTGGTCCGCCAAAAGGCATTCCAGACAAGGCAAGAGCCGCAGACGCACCAACCATCGCTGGGATATCTGCATCCACTTCATTGTTGGACGACATTACTGTTGCAACGATTTGAACTTCGTTATAAAAACCTTCTGGAAATAACGGACGAATAGGACGATCTATTAAACGAGATGTTAGGATTTCTTTCTCTGATGGTCGTCCTTCCCTCCTGAAGAAGCCACCAGGAATTTTTCCGGCAGCATAAGTTCTTTCTTGATAATCAACAGTCAATGGGAAGAAGTCTTGACCTGGCCTAGAGTTACGAGCACCCACAACAGTCACTAAGACAACGGTATCATCTAATGTCACCATTACTGCGCCAGAGGCTTGGCGAGCAATCTCTCCAGTCTCTAACGTTAATTGGTGGTTACCCCATTGCAATGTTTTTTTAACTGAATTCAAAATAATTTCCCTTTTTCATAAACAAAAAAAGACCGCACGCGCGGTCTTCCGGAGGTATGTTTGATTAACAGTCATTGCCCTCCAGCAATAACTGATAGCTTAGGCTTTGTTGAAACCCAAATTCATAAATACCAAAAGCTACCTGCATTGGGTCTTATTACTTACGCAGACCAAGTCGCTCAATCAATGCTTTATATTGAGCCATTTTAGTTCTCTTAAGATAGTCAAGCAGCTTGCGTCTCTGGCTAACCATGCGCAACAAGCCACGACGTGAATGATGATCTTTGCTATGCGATTTAAAATGACCAGTCAGATCTGTAATGCGCGCTGTTAATAACGCAACTTGAACTTCAGGGGATCCAGTATCGCCATGGGCGCGCTGAAAGTCTTGTAAAACCTGTGCTTTATGAGCAGTAGTTACAGCCATGTTTATTTATCTCCAACGAAAAATTGTCTAATTTTAACCGCTAACCAGATGTTTATTCAAGTTCTTTTAGTGATTTTATCGATAATTGGGTGTTCAGCAGCCGCTGAGCACTTAAAACACCATCCAATACAGCACCTACTCCAAAAAATTCACCATTTAATCCAAATAAGCGATACTGACTATTTATAATTTGCTCTATTGTTACTGACTGACCTTTTAGCAAACGCGACTTATCAGCATCAACCAGCTTCAATACGGGTAACGTATCAGCAAAAGAATCTAAAGGCTTCAACAAAACTCTACGAGCAGGAAGGTCTAAGCGCTCAAGTTCATCTATGCCTATGGCATCACTGAGGCGAAATTGTCCTGCCTGTTCTCTTGTCAAACTCGCCAAATGAGCTCCGCATTGCAGTGCATCACCGATATCTTCTGCTAACACTCTGATATAAGTTCCTTTACTACAAGAAACCCTTACCGTTAAAGAACTTCCAATAAAATCAATAACTTCTAAACTATTTATAAAAATGGATCGAGATTCTCTATCTATTGACTGACCATTTCGTGCATAGGTGTATAAGGGTTTACCGTTCAACTTAATCGCCGAATACATAGGCGGAACCTGCGTTATAGCACCTATAAATTTAGGGATGACTTGATCAATTTGTTCTCTAGAAAGGTCCACCAGCCTCTCCTTTAGCACCTCGCCCTCAGCATCGCCTGTTGTGGTCACTGCACCCAAAGCGATCGTCGCAAGGTAAGTTTTATCAGCATCCAATAAAAACTGGGTAAATTTGGTAGCTTCACCCAAGCCGATCGGCAACAGCCCATCTGCTAATGGATCTAGCGTTCCGGTATGGCCTGCTTTTTTAGCTGAGAATAAACGCTTAATGCAACCTACAGCTTGCTGGGAGGATAAACCTCTCGGTTTATTCAGTAACAAAACACCATCTACAACATCTCGAGTTTGAGCAAGCTTCACTGAGTCGTGTTTCCCGAACTTCCAGATACAGCCACATCAATAAGCTGTGACAATCTAACACCACGCTCTATGGATATATCATAATGAAAATGTAGTTGCGGAACAGTCCGAAGTTGTAGTCGCTTAGCTAAAGCGCTACGCAAAAAACCAGAGGCGCCCTCAAGGGTTTTAGTCGTCATTTTTTGCTGTTCTACATCGCCAAGCACTGTAAAAAAAACTTTGCAGTGTGCATTATCTTGAGTCACCTCCACATCCGTAATAGTGACTAGATTGACTCGCGGGTCCTTTAGTTCGAGTCGGATTATTTCTGATAACTCACGCTGAATTTGATCAGCAATACGACGACCTCTAGAATAGTCCTTAGGCATAAATTTGCACCTATAGCTCTACCATTAAATAACCCAAAATTTGGGATGCACTAAAATAGATTATAGGGTTCTTGCAACTTCAACCACTTCGAAAGCTTCAAGCTGATCGCCTTCTTTAATATCATTGAAGTTTTTCAAAGATAAGCCACACTCAAAGCCTGCTTTAACCTCTCGCGCATCATCCTTGAAACGCTTCAAGGAGTCTAATTCCCCTTCGTGTATAACCACACTGTCCCGTAACACTCTCACTTTAGAGCCACGACGTATCAAGCCTTCTAGAACATAGCAACCAGCCACAGCGCCAATCTTAGAAATACGGAATACCTGGCGAATTTCTACAATACCAATTGCGTTTTCTTTGCGTTCTGGCGAGAGCATCCCTGTAAGTGCCGCTTTAATTTCATCTACCGCTTCGTAAATAATATTGTAGTAACGAATGTCCACGCCACTACTCTCAGCGAGCTTTCGAGCCATCCCGTCAGCTCGAGTATTAAACCCTATCACTACAGCTTTTGAAGCCAAAGCAAGATTTATATCAGACTCTGTAATACCACCAATGGCGGCATGCACCACATTCACCTTAACCTCAGCTGTAGACAATTTACTGAGGGCATGAATAAGGCCTTCGTAAGAACCATGAACATCCGCTTTGATAATTAATGACAAAGATTTAACTTCGCCCTCAGCCATTTGATCAAATATGTTTTCTAGTTTAGCAGCCTGTTGCTTTGCTAACTTAACATCTCTGAACTTACCTTGGCGAAATAATGCAATCTCGCGAGCCTTGCGCTCGTCACCTAATACGATCACCTCTGCACCAGCCGCAGGCACGTCAGATAAGCCCAAGACTTCTACAGGCATCGAAGGCCCAGCAGATTCAATTGCTTTACCCGTTTCATCCATTAAAGCGCGCACGCGACCAAAAACCGAACCGGCTAACACCACATCGCCACGCTTCAACGTTCCCGATTGTACCAACATAGTAGCAACCGGACCACGACCTTTGTCTAGCCGTGACTCTATAACAATTCCTTTAGCCGGCGTATCTCTCGATGCCTTTAGCTCTAACACTTCAGCTTGCAATAAAATACGTTCTAACAATGCGTCTACACCTTGACCTGTGGTTGCTGAGACTTGCTGGAACATAGTATCTCCGCCCCACTCCTCGGGAACCACTTCATGCGATGCCAAGTCTTGCATTACACGCTCAGGATTAGCTTCAGGCTTATCAATCTTATTCAAAGCAACAATCATGGGTACGTTTGCCGCTTTCGCATGATGAATCGCTTCAGCAGTCTGAGGCATTACACCGTCATCAGCAGCCACCACCAAAATGACTAAATCAGTGACTTTTGATCCGCGCGCTCGCATGGCGGTAAAAGCTTCATGACCAGGGGTATCCAGAAAAGTGATCATGCCACGTGAAGTTTCTACGTGATAAGCACCAATGTGCTGAGTAATACCACCGGCTTCCCCACTGGCCACACGAGTCCTTCGAATGTAATCCAGGAGCGAGGTTTTACCATGATCTACATGGCCCATTACGGTTACTACAGGCGCCCTTGGAAACGTTTCAGTAATTTGTGCTGCATCTATCAAATAAGCATCAGGCTCATCTAATTTTGCACGTTTCCCAACATGCCCCATCTCTTCGACCAGAATAATTGCAGTATCCTGATCAAGCACCTGATTAATTGTAGCCATTGTGCCCAATTTCATTAACGTTTTAATGACTTCAGCAGCTTTGACAGAGATTTTATGCGCCAAATCACCAACAGTTATGGTCTCAGGAATCAATACATCTTTAACTACGGGTTCAGTTGGCGCAACAAAACCATGATGCTGTTCGTTATCATGCTGTTTGTGTGAGGTTCTATGAACCTTGCGATCTCTCCAACCGACACTGGCTGTGGTGTCGCCACGAGTTTTAATGCTTCTTTTACGAGCAGTTGGGTCTTGCCACACGACTTGCTTGACTGCTTTTTTAGGATTTTTCTTTGCTGGTGTAGCAGAATCAGCTGGAGTAACCGTCTTGTGAATCGTACCATCGACAACAACCTCAGTATCACCAGAAATTTCTGATGTTTGCGCACCCGATTGCTCTCCAGGGATTGCTGCAGGTGTAGCTTCTAACGCACGCGATTCAGTTGGCGATTGCTCTATTGAAATCACTGGCTCAGTTGCAACAGGTGTAGGCTCTACGAGCGGCTGTGTTTTTTTGCGCTTTTCTTCCTTTCGAGCGACATCTTCAGCTTGTCGATTAGCCAACTCAGCATGTTGTTTTGCTTCAGCCTCACGGGATGCGATTTCGGCAGCATCTAATACGGGTCGCTGCGTGGGAATCTCAACCTTAACAGGCTCTACAACCTCACGCTTCACTAAAACGCGCTTCTTACGAACCTCGACTTGAATTGTCCTTGCTTTACCAGTATTGGCATCAGCTTGTTTCAACTCGGTTGTTTGGCGTCGAGTAAGCGTGATTTTTTGCTTGCTATCTTTACCACCTTTAATACCACGCAAGTAATCTAAAAGCTGAGTTTTATCTTTCTCAGATAACAAAGCATCCGCGCTCTCAGCTTGAGAGACGCCGGCAGCAATTAATTGCTCCAAAAGCAATTCTTGCGGAACGCCTAACTCTAGAGCAAATTCTTTAACTTTTATTTGGGACATTGATAATTACTTTGGCAATCTGAATGGTTATTAGGTTTTACGAATTGGCAAACCAAGGGGCGCGAGCTGACATGATCAAAGCTTTGGCTTGTTCAGCGTCAATTTCGATTAAATCAACAATGTCGTCTGTTGCCGAGTCTGCTAATTCTTCTTGTGTAGCAATGCCCTTTGAAACTAATTGCCGGGCTATCTCTTTATTCATTCCCTCAACATTCATTAAATCTTCAATGTTGTGCTCAACCTTCTCTTCGCTAACAATAGCTTGTGTTAATAATGCATTACGCGCACGGCTACGAAGTTCATTGACAGTGGTTTCATCAAAACCTTCAATTTCAAGCATTTCATTGATAGGTACATATGCAACCTCTTCTAATGTGGCGAAACCTTCCTGCACTAGAATTTCAGCGACTTCTTCATCTACATCCAATTTCTCCATAAACTCTTGGCGGGAACGAGTAGACTCCTCATCACTCTTCTTTTTTGCATCAATTTCAGTCATTAAGTTCAATTCCCAACCGGTCAACTCACCAGCTAGGCGGACATTCTGCCCGTTCCTGCCAATTGCTTGAGCAAGATTTTCTTCGTCAACCACTATATCCATGCTGTGCTTTTCTTCATCAACCACAATACTGCTCACTTCAGCTGGTGCTAGTGCATTAATCACAAATTGCGCAGGATCAGCATTCCATAAAACGATATCCACACGCTCTTGTGCCAGTTCAGCAGTAACTGCTTGGACCCTTGAGCCGCGCATACCAACGCAGGTGCCTATGGGATCAATACGAGCATCCTTCGAATGCACAGCAATTTTTGCTCTAGAGCCTGGATCACGCGCTGCACCCTTGATTTCAAGCATGCCTTCTTCAATCTCTGGAACTTCCAACTCAAACAATTTAGATAAAAACTCAGGCGCAGTACGGGAAAGCATCAAATGAGGGCCACGAGCCAGTCGGTCGACCTTCCAAACAAAGGCGCGCACTCGATCACCAAGTCGTAAGTTTTCTTTTGGAATCATTTGATCCCTAGGTAACATCGCTTCTAAACGGCCGGACTCCACAATTGCGTTACCGCGCTCCATCCGCTTAATCACCCCGGTAACTAAGAATTCCTTGCGGGCTAAAAAGTCATTTAATATCTGCTCACGTTCAGCATCTCGTATTTTTTGAACAATCACTTGCTTGGCGGTTTGCGCACCGATACGACCGACCTCAAGGTCTGGCAATGCCTCTTCCTTAAAGTCACCAACTTGAAGGCTAGTATCTTCTTCCTGAGCCTCATGAAATTTATACTGACGTGATGGCACTTCAATGTCTTCGTTTTTAACGACTTCCCATCTGCGAAAGAATGAAAAAGCACCACTCACGCGGTCAACAGAAGCCCTAACGTCTACGTCTTCTGAAAAGCGTTTTTTAGCAGCAGAAGCAAGCGCGAGTTCGAGCGCACCAAAAACAATATCTTTAGGCACGTTTTTCTCACGAGCAAGCGCATCGACCAACAATAAAATTTCACGACCCATTACCTTCTCCCGCTTAAAGCACCGGCACAAGCCGTGCCTTATCAATATTAGCCAAATCAAAAGACAACATCGAACCATCAACTTCTAGCCCTATTTTGCCAACTTCACTTCGTTGCAAAATACCCACAAAATTACGCTGTCCTGCAAGAGCAACACGCAGCTTAATCTTCGCTTGCTGACCAGAAAAACGCTCAAAATCTGACGCTTTTCGTAAAGGCCGGTCTAAACCAGGTGAAGACACCTCCAAACGGTCATAACTAACGTTCTCAACTGTAAACACACGTCCTAAATGATGGCTAACTAAAGCACAGTCATCTACCGTAATACCTTCTGGCTTATCAATAAAAATACGCAATAGAGCGCCTTTAGCGGATCGTTCTAAATCCACCAACTCATAGCCTAAACCGGCTAACGTCTGCTCTAATAATCCTTGTAAATCCATAAAAATCAACGCCACAAACGAAAAATGGGCGAAACGCCCATCCTTGCACAAAACTTATTGATTAACCCGCATAACAGAGCTTTGAATTATAACAAAAAAGCGAGATTAAAGCTTTTAATAACGTGGCTCTGGCAGATGAATCTTGCTAAGCTTTTGAACTATCATACTTTAATCAATATATTCATATACTTAAGTATTTAACTCTACGATGCACTACCAAATAATGAGTAAATGGTTTGAACAAGACAAAATTACTGTATATAATTACACCATGTCATTAATCACAGTATTTGGTTAGACCTACCAAAACACCCAGATGGGCTGAAAAAAATTACTCAGTTTTTTGGCATTAGCCTTAATCAACGAATTTAGTCTCCTAATAGGAATAATCATGACGGAAGAACATCTTAAAGGCCTTACCGCCCGGCAAGAAGAAATATTAAAGCTCATCGAGAGCCATGTTGAAGAGTCAGGTTTCCCCCCAACTCGAGCAGAAATATGTAGCGCCATGGGCTTTAGCTCTCCTAATTCAGCGGAAACTCACCTCAGGGCATTGGCCCGCAAAGGCGTTATTGAAATGACCTCTGGAGCTTCTCGAGGTATCCGTCTTAAACAACACAACACAATGCCAGTCATTGGTCGAGTTGCAGCGGGAAGTCCAATTCTAGCGGAACAAAATATTGAACAACGATATCGGCTAGATCCAGGCCTATTCCAGCCTAACGCAGACTACCTACTACGTGTCAGAGGTATGAGTATGAGAGATGCTGGAATATTAGATGATGACTTACTTGCAATCCACAAAACATCAGAATTTAAGTCAGGTCAAATTGTCGTCGCTCGATTACAGGACGAAGTAACAGTGAAGCGAATCCAACGAAATGGCGACATTGTCGAACTGATAGCAGAAAACCCTGATTTCAAACCAATTGTTGTCAACTTAAGAAGAGACCCAATTGCTATTGAAGGCATTGCTGTAGGTGTAATACGTAACGGAAAATGGAGTTAACCACATGTTATTCACATCATCAACAAATCAAAATAGTAGTTCAGCTGTAATCAGCAAAAATGGCAAATGGCTTGGTCGACCAATGCAACGGGAATTAAACCCAGCTAGCATTGGTCTGAATGACGTTAGTGGCACGGGCTACCCAGAGCTTGATTTACATTTACAAAATCGCTCATGGATTTTCAATGCACTTACTGAAGTCATTATAGATAGGCCAAATATTGGTGAGCTACAACTTTTTATGCCGATCGCTGTCCAATTAACTAAAAAATCACGCTGGTTTACGATGATCAATCCACCTTTCAAGCCAATTCCTCAGTCGATGGTTGCGCAAGGGGTAAAGCTTGATCAAGTAATGATTTTACGTAATGATTCCACAACAATAATAAGCACCTGTGAAAAAATATTAGGGACTGGACGTTGCGGTGCACTATTAGTGTGGATAGACGCTATTGAGCCGGATCAACTAGAACGCTTAAATGTAGCTGCTTCAAACAGTGGCAGTATGGTTGTGATCTTCAGAAACCGCCGCACATTACCGATTAACAATGCACAATTACGCTTACAAGTTGGCAAGTCTGATGGGCATACTGTGATATCCGTAAAACATGGTCGCAGTAATGCAGCACAATGCCCGATTAAACTAGACTTAAATAACGCTCTGACTGAGCGTTTTCGAACAGCTTACGTTGAACGCCTATTACATTAGACTGTCAAGTCATTACGTCTTTATGAAATAAGTTTTATTTACTTTATTGTTAAAATCTCATTTCACGAGTAATTAAGGCCCATAACCTCACGAACATCGCGCAAGGTTTCTTGGGCCATTTTTCTCGCACTTTCACAACCGTCAGCAATAATATTTCTTACTAAAGTTGGGTCGTCCAAATACTTTTCAGCGCGTTCCCGCATAGGACCTTGTTCTTTAATAATTGCATCAATTACAGGCTGTTTACATTCTAAGCATCCAATTCCGGCACTTCGACAGTTCTCCTGAACCCAGCCTCTTTTAGCATCATCTGAATAAACAAGGTGTAGCTGCCAAACAGGACATTTGGAGGGGTCTCCTGGATCTGTGCGCTTAATGCGGGCCGGGTCAGTTGGCATTGTCTTAATTTTTTTGGTCACATTCTCAGGGGTCTCACGCAACGCAATTGTATTGTTATAGGACTTTGACATCTTCTGTCCATCAAGCCCAGGCATTTTAGACGCCGCCGTGAGAAGCGCCTGCGGTTCTGTGAGTATGATTTTTCCACCACCCTCGATATATCCAAATAATCGTTCACGATCACCAAGTGGTAAGTTTTGAGTCTCATCGAGTAGTGCACGAGCAGCAGCTAGCGCAGATATATCACCCTGCTCCAAATAGTCAGTACGCATCTTACGATACAGCTTACCGCGCTTAGCGCCTAGTTTTAAAATTGCAGCTTCTGCTTTAGCTTCAAATCCACGCTCTCGCCCAAATACATGATTAAAGCGACGGGCAATTTCACGGGTTATTTCGACATGAGGAACTTGATCCTCGCCAACTGGCACCAAATTGGCGCGATATATCAAGATATCAGCGCTTTGAAGAAGTGGATAACCAAGAAAACCATACGTTGCCAAATCTTTATCACCAAGCTTTTCTTGCTGGTCTTTAAAGGTCGGAACTCTCTCTAGCCAAGATAAGGGGGTAATCATTGATAGCAACAAATGTAACTCTGCATGCTCGGGTACTCGCGATTGGATAAACAATATCGCTTGCGCAGGGTCTACCCCCGCCGCTAACCAATCAATAACCATATCCCAAGTATGCTGCTCAATTGCTGAGGGATCATCATAATGGGTTGTTAATGCGTGCCAATCCGCCACAAAAAACAAGCATTGATGCTCGTGCTGCAATTTAATCCAGTTTTTCAATACACCATGGTAATGCCCAAAGTGTAGGGCTCCCGTTGGGCGCATACCCGATAACACACGATTTTCAAACATGAGCTTAGTCAGCTTCCTTGTGAATGACGGTGCTTGCATTGTACTGTTTCAGACTAAACATAAAATGCAAACAACTTTAAAAAAATAAAAATCAATAAAAATCAATAAATTCAGGTAATTACGAGAGGTATTATACAAATAATTTAACCGAGGATCAATTTAAGAGATGGGCAACCTTACAAACCGAGAATACCTAACGGACCCTTACCAACTCGTGTAACTACTGGAGTCGGACTCGTCAAATCAATCACAGTACTGGGATCGACTCCACAAGAACCACCATCTAATATTAGATCTACCAAGGGGGCAATACGTTCGCGGATCTCTTCTGCATCTGTTAAAGGCAAATCGCTCCCGGGTAAAATTAGGGTAGAAGACAACAGTGGCTCTCCTAATTCCGTGAGTAATGCAGCAACAACGGGGTGATCCGGTATTCGCAAGCCAATCGTGCGGCGCTTAGGATGCTGCAAGCGTTTAGGTAACTCGCGACTAGCCTCTAAAATAAAGACATAACTTCCTGGAGTTGCCGCACGTAATAATCGATATTGCTGGTTATTCACACGAGCATAGTTTCCCAATTCGGATAAGTCGCGGCATATCAAGGTTAAATGATGTCTAGCGTCAATGTTCCTAATCGCGCGAATCCGCTCAACAGCAACTTTATCGCCCAAATGGCAACCTAAAGCGTAACAAGAGTCTGTTGGATAAACCACCACACCACCGTCACGAATGATCTGCGCGGCTTGACGAATCAACCTGGCTTGAGGATTTACTGGATGAATCACAAAAAACTGAGCCATGTTAATCGTGTATTAAAAAATAGCGCTAAAACTAAAACTCTGTCCAGATCGGTTCGCATCCAGCGGGTAACACGGGCACATTACCAATATCCCGATAGCCTTCGCCAGGCCCATGGAAATCAGAACCCACAGAAGCTTTCAGTCCAAACCGTTTTGCATACTTCGCCCAAACCACAAACTCCTCGGGAGAGTGTGAACCGGTAACGACCTCAATTGCTTTTCCACCTAGGGCAATAAACTCATTGAGTAATCGGTCGCATTTCTGCTGATTAATATCATAGCGACCCGGATGCGCAATGACCGCCACACCGCCACTTAGACGTATCCAAGAGACAGCTTCAGCTAAGGTTGTCCACAGATGCGCTACAAAACCTGGTTTACCGGGGGTTAAATAGTTTCGAAATACCGCATTAGTATCACGAGCATGACCTGCTTCAACTAAATAACGTGCGAAATGGGATCGACTCAATAATTGTGGGTTTTTAGCATAGCGACGAGCACCTGCAAGCGCTCCAGAAATTCCAGCAGCTTCCAGACTTTTGTCCATACGCTGCGCTCGCTCTTCTCTACCTTGTCGAATCCCCAATAATCCCATCACCAATGTCTCATCAAGAGGATTGATATTTAGACCGACAATATGCAAAGTCGTCGACTCCCATTCCACTGAAATCTCAACCCCTGGGATTAGCCTAAGCCCCCATTGGGCAGCTGCTATCTGCGCCTCTTCTAGACCAGACACTTCGTCATGATCTGTCAACGCAAGGAGCCCTACTTTGTTCATAGCTGCCCGCTCTACCAAAGCAGTAGGGCTTAATAGGCCATCAGAGCAGGTGGAATGGCAGTGTAAATCGACAATCATTGAAAGCGGCTTATGAAAATTTATTTAAAATCAATAAGATAGAATATTACACCAAAATACATGCTGGCGAAGCAGAACTTAGTTTAAAAAACAATGTTAATCAATTGTTGTGGGCACGTTATATAAGCGGCTTTGCGCTGGAACGTGCTGTGCTAAGAACTCAATCTGGTCTGCCAAAATCCGCCGATTAGTCAGTATTAAATATTCTGCACGATTGGGAACATAGGGCAAATAGACCAACTCCATCCGCGCCTCATCAGGGGTTCGGTTGCTTTTTCGTTCATTACAAGCGCGACAAGCGGTGACTACATTCATCCAATGATCTAAACCACCTTTAGAGAAAGGTACAATATGATCACGGGTTAAACGCAGCAATGGATATTGTTGGGCACAATAGGCGCAAATTTGACGATCTCTATGAAACAATTCGCGGTTATTTAAAGGGGGAACCTGACGAAATGCTCGTTGCCCCATTGCCTTGCCTTTGATCGCAATAATACTAGCCGCACTCAAGGTAGAGCGCTCGCCTGTAATACGATTAACCCCACCGTTCACGGTAAACGCATGCTCACCCGTGGTCCAAGCCACTTGGTCTTTAGCGTAATAAAAGCACGCATGTTGCCAAGAAATCCATCTCAGCGGCGCACCTTGAACATCTAAGGTCAGAATTAAGGGTAAAGTTCTTAGCATCTCATCACAATAAGCAATCAATACGTCCAGATTTTGAGAAACTCATAATTTAAAACAGAATCTTACTAAAAAAACCCTTTAGAACGAGCATTAAGATTTTCAAAATGCCTATATATCCCTTAATAAAGGGGCTAAGTCTGCAATATAACTCATATTTATACAGAGGGATTAAACATCCAAACTAAAATGGTCGGCCTAGGTCTACCTGAGCTATACTCAATATACAGATATTTGACTTTAAATTAATCATTACACGTATTCTGTTCCATAGAAATGAAAAATTAGTTGAATATATAGATCAACCCCATTGGAATAATATTAAACCTACCCATAATTACTTAATGGTCTTTTAATGTGTCCATATTATCGTTAGCACTATGTCTTTTGCCGAATTAAATCTAATCTCTGAAATACAACGCGCAATTACCGAGCAAGGTTATACCGAAGCCACTCCCATACAAGCTTCAGCAATTCCTGCCGCGCTTGCCCGCAGGGATATCATGGGCTGCGCCCAAACTGGCACAGGAAAAACAGCCAGTTTTACCTTGCCTTTATTGCAACTATTAGCACCCTATGCAAACTCTAGCCCATCTCCAGCACGGCATCCAGTACGGGGCCTGATACTCACACCAACCAGAGAGCTCGCTGCTCAAGTCAGTGAAAGTGTGAAAAATTACAGTAAATATCTACAGTTAAAATCGACTGTGGTATACGGCGGTGTAGATATGCAACCACAGACCAAAACTTTACGGGAAGGAGTTGATATTTTAATCGCAACACCTGGACGCCTGCTTGACCATAGCCAACAAAAAAGTGTTGCCTTAAATCAAGTAGAGATTCTGATATTAGACGAAGCAGACCGGATGTTAGACATGGGTTTTCTACCTGATATCCGTAAAATTATGGCACTGCTACCTAGCAAAAGACAAACACTACTATTTTCAGCCACATTCTCGGATGACATTAAGAAGTTAGCCAACCAATTACAACAAAATCCCCAGCTAATAGAAGTCGCTAAACATAATGCACCAGCAGATTTGGTAGATCACCAAGTCTATGCTACTGCTACGTCTCAAAAACGAGCGCTATTAACCCACTTAATACATAGCCGTGATATGAAGCAAGTCTTGGTATTCTTACGGATGAAAAAAGACTGCGACAAACTATCCAGAGAGCTCAATCGGGATGGTATAAAAGCAACTGCTATTCACAGTGATCGAACTCAAGCTGAAAGAGAACTTGCATTACAAGAGTTCAAAGAGGGACAAACAACCGTCCTAGTTGCTACAGATATTGCAGCACGCGGTATTGATATCGCCGAATTGCCATTCGTGATTAACTATGAGCTACCTTATACCCCGGAAGACTATGTTCATCGTATCGGACGTACAGGGCGCGCCGGCATGCTTGGTGAAGCCATCTCACTTGTTTCACCTGAAGAGGATCGGCTATTAATAGAGATTGAAAAAATACTTAAAAGAAAGATCACACGAAAAGATACATCAGAGTTCAATATCGAACCACAACCTGAATTAAAAAGTAAGCATCAATCCAGTTACAGATCAAATCAAAATCCTTCATCAGAGAGCATACCTTCAAGGATCAACTCTGATCGAATCGGCAAGAGCCAGCGCACTCCCCCCTCGCCATCCATTGCAGCTGATGGATTTGACTTTAATAAACCCTATGTTCCCAAAAACACTACTATTGAATCCACTAAACCGAATTTGCCAAATTCAATTAAACCGAATCAACACCAACCGCAAGCGGCCTTATTAGGTGGCTTTCTTACAAAATCAAAATAAACACCTTTATAATTCAAAAATCAATAGGTGGAGTAAATCATTAAGTAAGCATTGGATAAAAACGAAAATATGAAAATATGAACTCGTTAAACCTGGCTGAACTCATTTTTTTCTGTTTAATTATTATCATATCTTATGCAATTCGAGGTAGTGCTGGCTTTGGAGGGATAACAGTACCCTTGTTAGCTTGGATATTGTCATTAAAAACCGTTATTCCAATGGTGACTTTTCTTGGACTGATATCATCAGCACTAATTATCAGAACTGAATACCGACTTATTCTTTGGAATGATCTCAAAAAAATACTACCATGGACTGCCATTGGTGTTGCACTTGGGATATATTTTTTCAGACTGTTAAATGCATTGACGATTGCTAGAATTCTAGGATGCATTGTATTTATTTATGGTGCCTATGCCTTCATTATAACTTACCGTCCGATTAAAAAAATTAAATTGCCCATGCAATTAATCACACCTTTCGCCGGTACTCTTGCAGGATATGTAGGCACACTTTTTGGCTCTATGGCAGGCATATTTTATGCAATATATTTCGACCTTTTAAAGCCACAACGCGATCACTTTAGGGCGACTGTAGCCGCTATATTATTTGCATTAGGCATATTAAGAGGAACAGCATATATTGCTACTGGAGAATTTACTCCAGACGTTCAAAATGCCTGCGCATTAGCAATCCCTATGATGGTTTTAGGCACTGTTATTGGAAATAAATTACAAGCCAATCTGAATGACACTTCCTTCAAACGTTTAGTCGCGGTCATATTAATAATTAGTGCTATACCATTACTCATCAAATAAAATTGAAAATAATTTAATTGAATGTAATATAAGTTTATTTAAATTAACCTTCCTTAATCAGCAAAAACATACACCTCATATGAACATCAAAAACATACCATTGATTAGTCCTACAGCACTTAATAATGCAATACATGAAAACTCTGAAATAGCCATCATAGATGTTCGAGAGGACGGAGAGTTTGGTGAGAATCATTTATTATTTGCTACCCCTCTGCCCTATAGCCGACTCGAAATTGGCATTCAATCGCTTATACCAAGAAAAAATGCGCACATTGTATTGTGTGATGATGGAAAATCCGCACTCGCTGAGTGCGCAGCAATGCGCCTGAATCAATTAGGATATTCTCAAATTGAAATTCTTGAAGGTGGGACTACCGGTTGGAAAAATGCAGGTTACCAACTGTTTAAAGGTGTGAATGTACCTAGCAAATTATTTGGAGAGCTGATAGAGCACGCATATGACACCCCTAGAATTACCGCTGATGAATTAGTTCAGCTTCAAAAATCTGGTGAGGATTTTGTATTGTTTGATGGCAGACCAGTGAATGAGCATCAAAAAATGACTATCCCAGGAAGTATATGCATACCCAATGCAGAATTGCCCTACCGCGTCCCCACTATTGTTAAAAATCCTAATACAAAAATAATTGTAAATTGTGCTGGGCGCACACGATCAATTCTAGGGGCACAAACGCTAATCAATTTTGGCATCCCAAACCCTACTTTTGCACTTGAGAATGGCACACAAGGCTGGTTCCTAGCAGACTATCCATTAGAGTATGGCGCCAATAGACGATATTCTGACACGGTTGATGCAACACTTTTACCAAAACAAAAAAAAGCTGCTGAGTCACTGATGCATCGATTTGAAATCAAAACGATTGATACAAACACGATTAATGATTGGCAAAAAGAAACCAATCGAACCACTTACTTTTGTGATGTAAGAACTCCTGAAGAGTTTGCAGAGAACCATATACCAGGCTCTCAAAACTGTCCGGGCGGGCAACTCATACAAGCGACAGACCAATGGGTAGGCATAAGAGGCTCCAGAATTGTACTCATTGATAGCGGTGAAATGGTTCGAGCTCCAGTCGTGGCAAGTTGGTTATATCAACTAGGACACGAGGTTTATGTATTGCAAAATGGGATCAAATCAACGTTAAAAATAAAAGAATTGGAACCGATTAAGCTTCCTAAATTTCCCCTTATATCCAGCAAGCAATTATCTATAAACTTAAGTCAAAATGATTGCATCATATTCGAGATACGATCAAGTATGGAATACCGTAACGCGCATATTCCAGGAAGCCAATGGAGTTGGCGCACTAGAATAATAACAGATGTAAAAAATTCACTCATAGCCAAAAATATCAATAACGAATTAATACCAATAATTCTAGTTGCAGATCAAATACTGTTAGCAGAACTAGTTGCACTAGACTTACAAAATGCGCAAATAACAAATATAAAAATACTTGATGGTGGATTTCAGTCCTGGACACACGAAGGCTATCCAACAGAATCAACCTCTGAGTACCCAAGCGATAACGATTGCGTTGACTACTTATTTTTTGTTCATGATAGGCATGCCGGGAATCGTGAAGCGATGAAAGCTTATTTATCATGGGAAACCGGTTTAATGGCACAAATGACTGATGATGAGAAAAAACTATTCCGTTTACCTCAGTCATAAATTAATACGACACTAAATTTATTAACCAATAGATGGAGCAGCATATAATGGATGAGCAGGCAGCCAGGTTAGCATTCGAAAATGCATTAGCAAACTATGAACAAGATTTTGGCAAGTTTTTCTTAATGAAACTATTTGGTTTCGAAATACAATACGAAAACGAAACCTGCCGTATTGAGTTTGAACTTAAAGATTTCATGTTTAATCCACAAGGCGGTCTACATGGCGGTATCAGCGCTCTGGTTTTAGATATTTCTATGGGGCACTTATTACGCAAAACCAGTGGGCCTGGAACGACACTAGAAATGAAAGTGCAATATCTATCGGCCGCTCGTGCTGGAAGACTCACATGCACCTCGCAATTTATCAGGCATGGGCGTAGTGTATCGTTCTTACGATCTGAATTAGTTGACGCCGATGGAGAAATGATCGCATTTGCCACTTCAACATGGAAATCATTAAAACCAAAAGAAGTTTAGTTTACTTGCATATATAAAACTCGTGCTCATCAAAAAAAATAGCCGGCCTATTATCGTCATAGATACCAATATATGGATAGATTGGTTTGTTTTTTCCGACCCGAGCGTGCAAATTTTAAAAAATCAAATTTCCAAAGAATCTTTACAAATTGTTATCAATTCACATTGTCTTGAGGAACTTCAAAAAGTAATCGGATACTCATTTGCAAAGAGACAGTTGAATCAAAAAGAGCAAATTACAGCTATAGCCAAATGCTTAGAGATTACAAAATTTATAACTGAAAATAATAAGAACCAATTGCTTTCAAAAACCCTTCGCTGCGCTGATTCAAGTGATCAAAAATTTATTGAGCTTTCCATAGTCTCAAATGCGGACTATTTAATTACTAGAGATCTTGCACTATTAGCTTTAGAGCGAAAAAAATGTCATAAAAAATTCCATATATTATCCCTTTCAAAATATAACAGTTTGTTTGAAGTAAAATAAAAAAAATAATATAAGACATATCACCTAAGGAAGAACGATATGAAAGTTGTCCAAGTTGGTCCAGGGTTTGCCGCTGAAATACGTAACATCAATCTTCAAGACGTTGCTGAGGATAAAGAGATTTACCAAACAGTACGAGCAGCTTTTGAAGAGCATTCTGTAATTATATTTAAAAATCAGAGCATTACTGATAATGTACAAGTAGCATTCTCTCAATGCTTCGGCACACTAGAAACCGCTAAAGCAGCGTCTTTAGGCGAAGGAACACCATTTAGTATATTAACTAATATTAACCCTGATGGAACCATAATGCCCCCTGGCCACAAAGAAGATCTAAGGGCGAAAGCTAATCAACTTTGGCATACCGACAGTTGCTTCAAGATTCCGCCAGCTCTGGCATCTGTATTAACAGGTCGCGTAGTTGCTCGCAATGGAGGAGAAACTCAATTTACCTCTACGCGACTCGCATGGGATCAGCTATCACCTACCGAAAAACAACAACTTGAACATTCTTACGCATGGCATGACTATGCCCACTCTAGAGGAAAAATAGCGCCTCATTTAGCATCAGAACGAGAAAGAAATACGCTACCACCAGTGTCATGGCGAATGCGTTGGCGCAACCCAACCAATGGTCGAGATGCTCTCTATATTGCATCTCATACCTCAGGTATCACAGGCATGTCATCTGAAGAATCTTTAAAGAGAATTGATGAACTGATTTCATTCGCAACACAAAAAGAATTCATCTACACCCATAATTGGTCCGACGGTGATGTGGTGATGTGGGACAATCGTGCAACGATGCATCGAGGCAGACCTTGGGGGATCAATGAACCTAGGCACATGGTGCGCACAACAATTTCCGCTACCCCGATAGATGGGCTAGACTCAATGTGGCCGCCTAATTCAAGTCATTAAAAAATAATTCATTTAGACCGAATTACTCAATCAAAGCGCCACTTGCTTTGACGATCTTTGACCATTTTACTGATTCATTTTTTAAAAATTCATAAAAACGTTCTGGAGACTCATGCCAAGTAGCGTCTTGACCGGCTGATTGCAACATTTTTACTATATCTGGTGATTTTAAGACTCTTAATAAATCCGTATGTAATTTCATTTGTATATCGCGTACCAAACCCTTTGGCCCAGAAATACCGAACCATGCAACCATTTCATAATTTGGCACACCAGCCTCTGCAATCGTTGGCACTTGGGGTAACTCAATAGAGCGAGTGCTGCCAGTAACCCCTAAGGCACGTAACTTATTCGATTTAATATGAGGCAACATTCCTGCAATACCCGGAAACGCAAGCATAACTTGCCCGCCTAATAAATCAGCAGTTACAGGGCCACTACCGCGATATGGAATATGCGTAATTTTAATACCGGCCATATTGGCAAACAGAGCGCCTGTTAAATGCTGGGTACTACCATTACCTGAAGATGCATAATCTATTTGTCCAGGTTTTAGTTTTGCCAAAACAATTAAGTCTTTAACTGACTTGACAGGTAAGGATGGGTGTACAACCAATATATTAGGCGCGCTAGTCACTTGTGTAATTGGAGTGTAATCATTCAATGAATCATAATTTAATTTATTATATAAAGCAGCACTAACAAAGTGTGTATTACTGATCATAAAAATTGAATACCCATCGGGTAACGCTTTAGCAGCCACTTCAGCGCCAATAGTAGAACCCGCACCAGGGCGATTTTCTACCACCACTTGCTGCTTAATGAGCTCTGAAAAACGTTGGCTAATAATCCTACCTGGTACATCCGCTGCCCCACCTGCAGAAAATGGAATGATCAAACGGATGGGTTTAAGCGGGTAAGACTGCGCAATGACAACACTAAAGCTGTTGATGTATATCAATAACACTGGAAAGATAAAATGAATTTTCATATGAATAGCTCTATTCGTGAGTAAAGACTTAAAAGCAAAAGAAAATAATAAGCAGTTTCTCATGTTTAAGCATAATATCAGAATAATACATGTGATGTATGAGGCGTAAATTACAATATTGATTAGATTGAAATAATCATCAATTATCCAATAAAAAATAATTTTTATTTATCAACATATCGCATGAAAATATAATAAAAATTTCTAATTATTGTAATCTTAACTCCCCTAAATATTTTCTCATCTTTTGCATATAAAAATTCTAGTACGCAAGAACTCAAACCTAACTGAATAGTTCTCTCTATCATTATTTAAAATTTAATTTTTAATAAAATAGATGATAAATATTATT
>Ga0114971_10000461_pt1 | contig 26396 bp, 50 predicted proteins | sample M_140625_MF_Meta_FD_87320 | JGI IMG/M metagenome (GOLD analysis project Ga0114971, IMG submission 87320) | Freshwater microbial communities from Lake Montjoie, Canada to study carbon cycling - M_140625_MF_MetaG | ecosystem: Environmental > Aquatic > Freshwater > Lake | place: Lake Montjoie... | reverse complement strand
CGGTAGTCGCGGCTGACGCTGCAAGCGGAATGCAGACAGCCACCAAGGCTGGGAGGGATACAAGGGTGGCGAGCTTCATGAGGACGCAAGCGATGCGCTCAGGCTATCTGCGGGAGGTAGCCTCCCAGTTACGAAATAGGGTGCAGGCTCGGGGGCAAATACAGCGGGCTTGTGGTCTAGGCCAGGACGCCAGCACCTCCAGTAAGCCCAATACGGGCGATCAAGCTACCAATAGCTTTGGCGTTATACGCTGCAGTGTGCTTATCTGCAAAAGCTTCAGTTCGTCCGGCAGAGGATGCAACTGACTGCTTGCCGCACTTGTGTACTTGCGGAATATAGCTTTCGCCACAGGGCTTTCCTTTCCCTGTGTCATAACGACTCAAAGTGCCTAAGTATGCTGCCATGTAGATATTAGACGGACGATCTACCTCATCTCCCCTCCGAGACGCTCTCGGGGATGGCGCGGTATCACCGATACTAAGCCTGGTGTAACCCTGCTGCCTAAGGTAATCGCGAGCGACATTAACACCGCTCATCGGATAACCTGCCATGTCTTCGGCAGCTGCCTGTATCACCCGTGCGGACGGAGTAGATACGCGGTTACCCATGACACTGGTGTCATAGCTGTACCGCTGGATAAACTCTGCATGACTAGGGCCTGCGATAGGGACATCACGCAATGCACCGGGCAGGCGCGTATGTAATACTTGCGCGTGAACAATGTTGACATGTTCGATTAGGTTACGCTGCTCAGGGCGAACCCGGTCACCGGGAAATACTGCGGCGTAATCCGCTAGCGCACGGAAATGGGAGTTGAACTGAGTTCGCGTATCGCTAAACACCCGAGCCGCGTCATTAGTGAAGTCGTGACCATCGGGTTTGTTGATCAGTTGGCGAAGCTGTTCTCTTACCTGATTCTGAAACTGAACCGGGGCTCCGGCAAAGTCGCGGCGTACGGTTTGCTCAATATATTGAGAACGAGCCTCATTCCGCCTACGCGGGCCGTCTCTGCCTGTAGCGTTGATATTGAATCCTTGGTTCATCGCATCCCGTTTCAATGCTTGGGATTGATTCGCCAAGGTTCCTGCCATGTGTCTTCTAAGAAACGCGACGTCATTAGCTAGACTACCTGTGCGTGTCCCTGCAAGGCCGTGTTGTTGGGAGAGGAAGCTATACGTAGCATCATCGACAAACACGCTGCGACCGTCGACAGTAGTGTTCAAAACCGCTTCACGACTATTACGTTTCCAGTCGTCGAAGGACTGTCCTTCTCTTGCGGCTGCTTCCGCTGTTCTGTTAAGAGAGGCTAGAACATTGTTCCGCCCATTATGTCCGAGACCGCCGTTGCGGACGGTCTCGGGGACATCTGCCATCCGCTGGGTGAGAGCATCGGGCCCCCTGTTTTCCAGGTTGGAGACTCGATAGGCGACATGCATCCCTGCGCTTTGGGCTTGGGTTCGTTGCTGAGCACGAATGCCCCCGAGACCGGGGATCCGATCCATGACTGCGGAGACACCGGCACGGACGGAATCGTCGAGCTGGCGGCCGGGACCACTGGCATAAGCAGGCCAGCCTCGCTTCATCACGTTGTGGAGGGCAAAGCCTCCGGTGACCAGAGCGAGCCCGATGGTGAGGTTGCGGGTGTTCTTGTCGAGTGATTCGCGGACTTTCTTTTTCTTCTCAACATCGCCGGGGATAGCTTTGACAATTCCGCGCTTGATGGCGCGGGTGCCGCCTTCCACTTCGGAAACATTGCCGGTAACTACGCCCTTGACAACACGCTTTGTGCCGCGCTGGATGTTGGCAGCACCGCTTAGTGGGTCGAAGTTTGAAGCGCGTTGGTGACTGTCATGACCTTCACCTTTAATCCGGCAGTCCCAATCTGCCGGAATACAGCGTCTACCGCACTGCTTGTTAGGTGGTTTACATTTAATTGTGCCTGAAGTCTTCCGCCTCGCATCAAGCCGCGTCTGGATAGCAAGAAAAGTCGCAGCGCGGGTATTGGTCACTTCTCGTCCTCGGGGGCTGGGCTCATCGTGAATACAGTCTGCTCGGGCAGGAAAGCAGTCAGCCCCTTCCGCGCCGCCCGGAGCGAAGCGAAGCCGGTGACCAGCGGACCAGGGACGATCACCTCGTCGAGCTTGATCGTGGTGCGGAAGGCGGCGTACCGGCGCGAGCGGCTGGGCCCGATCAGCACCAGGCGGGAGAGATCGGGGCTGCCATGGGCGTCCACGCGAGACTCATCGCTCACCCTGCGGCCCATGCTCATGCCGTCGATGTGCTTGAGGACGTTGATGTTGAGGTCGAGGGCCTCGTAGCTGTCGGTCTTGGGTGCGGCCTTGGGTTTGGGCTTCGGCTTGGCGGCGGGCTCCTCCTGTGGTTGAGACGCTTGCGACTCAGGTTGAGACCCGCCAGGGGCTTCGCCGGATTGATCCACAGGAGGCAGGATCCCGCCTTGATCCGCAGGAGCTGCGTTCGGATCGGGCTCGGGGGGAATCGGCTCACCATCCGGCCCCAAGCCTTGCGCCTGGAACGACTGCGCCTGCAGTTGATTCATATTGTTCTCAAACTCCGTGTCCTGCTGCATCTCCAACTGTGCTGATACATTTTTATCCAGCACGGTTTCGATGCTGTAATTGGTCGAGCCGAAGCGGTTGTTGCGGATCTCGACGGGCTTAAGTACCCCGATGGTGACGTAAATCTGGTCGACAGAAGCTTGTGATGCGCGAAGCGCGGTCTTCTCCGTGTCCGTTTCGGTGAACACCGAGGGGAAGTGAACCTCCCAGGAATCCGGCACCTTGCCCCGCATTGGGCTCTCTTTCGCCAACATCAGCATGGTGAAGAGGTCCGAGACGGGCTCCTGGCAGTAGACGGTTTGCCAATCTTCGACAAGGGACGCCCAGACACGTTCTTCAAACCGACCTTCTTTCCCGAGGCCACCGGGGCTGGTGCCCATCAGGATCGAGGCGGGCCAGCCCGTCGTGGCCTGCATGTATTCCGCAAACGGGGCGGTGGCCTGAGCCATGTTGCCGAGGGCTCTTTCGGAAAAGCCGATTTCCTCGTCTTTATCGAGGATCATCCCGCCGTAGGTGGAGCGGGCCAGGTTGTTGACCTCCATCCGCTTCATGATCGCAGCGGAGTTCCCGGCTTTGACCATGTTCATCAAGCCGGGGATCTTGTGCCAGAAGACGGAGGCGTCCGTGATGCTTGATTCCAGGCCACGCACTGCGGATTCGTAGGTCTTCCAGGCTTCCCAAACCGCCTGGAGGGGGGCTTGGCCCCAGCCGCTCTGCTGTTGGCGCTGCCGCCAGGGGAGATAAAGCCCGTCGAACCGGATCACACGGGTGTGGTGGATCGTGATGTTCGTCGTGTTGTTGATCTGTTCAGGATCGAGCTTCTGATTGGTCGTGATGCGGTACGCATTTGGCTTGGACTGATCCATGACGGACATGTCCATCGGGAAGATTTCGTGCCGGGAGAGGGGGCAGAGCCCGCGAATGCCACGAATGTGGGCGACGTTGACAGGTTCGGACGGGTCTTCGACACCGTCGTCGATGAGCATGACGATGGCAGCCCCGCCGTAGAGACGCTGGAGGCGGATCGCTTCTGCATAGGCGCGGTAGAAGGAGACTTGCTTGAGGTACGCCTCAAAGTCTTTGATCTGATCGACTTCGTCGGAAGACTTATCTCCTCCCAATGTGATCGTCGGTCTGTGCTTCAGCACAGCATCCGCGATTGCGTCGACGTAGCGCCGAGGGAGTCCTACTGAGTAGAGGGCTTCAAGCTCCGGGTGGGAGAGCATGAAGGAGAAGCTGGGGCGGGTGTGTTGGGTCTTATCTCGACCGTAAACACCCATGCCGGTTAAGCCATTGACAAGGGCACCGTCAATACGCGCAAACTCTTCATCGCTGCGGTATTCAGCCGAGGAGGAGTTATCGGTAGTTTCGGAAGATGCTGTTGTCACGCCGGTTCCTGCGTGTGCTCAGTGTAGCTTCGCTCTCGGGGGAGTTACGACTTTCCAGGGTTCGTCCCGACTTTCCAGGGTTCGTTCCGATAAACCAGGGGTCGATTTCCCGACTTTCCAGGGTTCGTTCCGATAAACCAGGGTTCGTCCCGACATTCCAGGGTTCGTCCCTACATTCCAGGGTTTTGGGAGAATCGAGGGTGAAGCTTTCAAGCTGCGCGGAGGAAGCCAATGAGATCGACAGAACCGGGGGCCGCCATGGCTGCCAGTGCCAGGGCTATGACCGTGTCATCGTGGGCGGATCCTCCAGCGTTGCGCTTCCCCTTGTCGTCGCGGCGGAACGCTCGATGCTCGTCCGCGATGATCCCGTCAGGGAAGATCAGGTCATTGTCCTCCATCATGTACAGAGTTCTGTCTGTGATGGCGTTCTTTATTGGGTCGGACATGTAGACAAGTTCGATCTTGGTGCCTGAGGATTGGAGAGCCAGTGCTTCTGCGATGATTACCCCCATTGAGTTCTTTTCTACAATTACTTCTGATGGGAGGAAGTTGTCGATTAAGTCTTTGACTTTCTGCAGGCTATAAGGCGAGGAGCGATTGTTCTCGCGGTACATGGCCGCTACGCGGTTCGGTTTTGAGGTGATGTCTAGGACTACTGCGGTGAAGTAGTCGTCGCCGCCGCCGTTGGGGTCGACGCCCATGGAGTAGACGCGGTTGGCCATCCCACATTCTGAGAAGGCGCCTTTGGCGCAGGTTTTGACCAGGCTGCTGGGGTATATCGCCGATGCTGTCGAGCCAAACTTCAGCTCAAACTCAGCATCCCACTGGTTCTTAGTGAGCTTCTCTTGCTTGCGGTAGTTCTCCGCCCAATCCGGGTCTGCCCCGTATTGAGGGTGCATGGAGTAATGGAGTGCGACTCGCGCCCAGCCGTCCTCTCTGCCGACTTCGTCGAGCATGGCCTGGAGACCGACGAAGTCGCGCCTTTCGACGTAGTCGTACCAGTCAGAAGGGAGACCAGTTGTCCATTTTTCCCCGAACCAGTTCGACTCCATGTCTGGAGTGGAGACGACGATCACCTTCCCGGCCCTGCCGAGCTTCATGAGAGAGGGGTTTGCGCCCTGGTAGATGTCGGCTACCCCCTCGATGAAGGCCGCTTCGTCGAGGAAGAGGACGGAACAGGCGGGGATACCACGACCACCCCGGCCTGTTGCGGGGAGGAAGTGGAGAGTTCCTCGGCCCCGCCAGGAGAGGCGTGTGTCGCTGTTGGAAAGCCAGGTGAGGGATTCGTTTTTGAGAGATTCGACCATGAAGCGGACACGCTTCGCCAGTTCCTGGGAATCTTTCTGGGTTTTTGAGATGATTACGGCTGTGAAGCCGGGTTCGGTTAATGCCCTATTGGCTAGATAGTTACAGATGACCTCGGATATACCAATCTGCCGGGATTTGAGGACTTGGATCCGCCGTGCTCGGTGAAGGATCTTGACGAAGTCCTTCTGGAATTGATATGGGTTGAACGGCTGAACAGCCGCACCCTCATCGTCACCAGTTTGGATCCATGTGAGCGGCGCGAAGTCCTGCCAATTTTCGACTGAGGGGAGCGATGTCACCAGCTTTGCGCTGGCGTGAAGCATCGCTGCAGCTTCCCTCAGCTCGGTTTCTTTTTCAAGCCGTGCCAGTCGAGTACGAAGTGAAGAGCCGTATTTCACTAGATGTCAACTACTCTATACGTCGCCTCATCTTCCGCAGCTTCTAGTTGATGAAAGTCCGCAGCAGCAGCGTTTGTTGTGGCCCCTGAAAGGAGCATTAGCCTCCGCTCCAAGCGGGCGATAGTGACTTCCATCTCCCTCTGCTCTTGGTAGGCATTGGCAGAGTCCATGATCACCTTCGCGGCCCGAATCCGATCAGCGTCTTCGGATGTCGAGCTGTTCATAATGCCTTGGAGGACTTGAAGGCACTCAGGGACAAGACCTACACCTTGAGTGCCTGTCATGTCCGTCCGCTCTTGGAGCTTTCGGTTGACGACGGACATGAACTGGGGAGTGTGTCTCCAGCTCCATAGGGTTTTGTTGGTCACTCCCGCCGCCTTGGCAGCGTCTGTCATCGTCTTCCCTGCGACGATGGCATCAGCCGCTATGACCTGTTTGACGGTTAGGCCGTCTGCGTTGACTGGATTCTGGGCGACCACTTCTGGAAAGGTTGGGGCGCGTTGTGACTGGGATAAGTCTACCTGAGATTACCTGTTTCTGAACAGGACAGGGGCAGCCGCGATAGTCGGTCCAGCTCAGAGGTGAACTTCCAGAGGGAGCGATGGTCGTATGTCTTGAGGTCATTGGCGGCCAGCCTGTGCCCTGCGGTCACCACAACCTGCAAAATGGCCGCTACTCCTGCGTGGGTTCCGGTTGCGAAGTGTCTGCAGATGGCAGGATTTTGGGATGCGGATGCGGATGCGGATAGTTGGGCGAGTTCATCCAAGGAGCATATTCCAGCAACATCACATCTGTTGTGTTCGGCCTGATGCGATCCGTCATTATTTTGATAAGCGCCTCCAGGAGTTCGATCACGCATAGTTCTGGGTCGGGGTAGGATTTTTCGACGTAGTTCATGTCGATACGAACCGTCATCCCAGTGGGTTTGTATATGGGATGGTTGTGACTTACTTCAAACCGTAGGAGGTAGTTGTATGTGTCAGGGCGGGAGAAGGTCAGATGGACTAGGGGGAAGTTCTGCTTGACCTCATAGGACACCCGGAAAGGAAGGAAGTGGGGAAGGTCAGTCATGCTCCAGTTTGGCGCGGGGGTCATGGGGCGGTCTCATCCTGGGTCTCATGAGTCTCACCCGTAGAGGAGAAGATCCGGCGGGCCGCCTTGATGACGATGGCCATGTCGACCTCGGGGTAGGCCCAGCGATTGCAGTCCGCCAGCAGGTCTTCCATACCTCCCAGCCCACTTCGGGGATGGATGGGCAGGATCATGAGCAGTTCATCGCCTGTCTTGATCTTGCCTTGGATGTACTCACGGAGTCGGATGATCAATGTCCGCATCGTCCCACCGTTGCTAAATCCTCTCCAACTCCCATTGTAGTGTGTGTAAATGTAGCGCTTGCTGTAGCTGTCGTAGAAGCTGATACGGCTTTGCCCATCGAAGAGCAGATAGCTGATGGAGCCTTCATGATTGAAGAACTTCCGCCCGTGCGTGGCGATGATGTTGATAAACTCATTGGCTTTCGCCAGTCGTTCGGCTTTGTCGGGCAGTGCCCGCAGGCGCGGGGTGGGCGATGCCCGGTAATAGCCTTGAGATGGGCTACACATTGGTTTTACCCTTTGGGCTCGGGGTGGGGGTGTAATAAACGCAGTGGTCTTTAAGCTCTTCCCGGCGGTTTATGTATCCGCCATCCGGCCTCGGGGGATCTCTCATCCCCAACCAGTAAAACGACTGGGGCAGCTCTGGGATCTTGATCACCTTCTTGCATCTACCGTCGCCACTTGGGTGAAGGCGGCCAGAGGCGGTTCTTTTCCAATCAGCAAAGATGCAGTCATTACAGGACTTCATGAGAATTTCCCTCCAGTGGGTTTTGTGCTGCGTCGTTGTTCAAACAAATCACAATCAGCCGCGAAGGTTTTCCCCTCGTAGACAGGATCTGGCATGCCTTGCGAACAGGGATCCGATCCGCCCCGCCAGAACCGGCATGCCGTGCAGAACTTGGCTGGGGTTCGTCGGGGCAGCTCGGGGGCGACAGCTCGGTGGGTGCGGCCCAATCGGATCTGGGAAACGGCCTGCTTGGAAATACCGAAGCGTCGGGCCATACTCTTCAATGATTCGCCACTAATAAGGATTAGGTGGACGTCAGCGTCGCTCAATCTCATTGTCAAACCTTTGCAAGGGTCACGCCATTGGCCTGCCCCTGGTACTTGCCGTCGCCGTAGGGCGTGTCACATGGCAAGCCTTCGTAGAACAGAGCCTGGCAGATCCCCTCGTTGGTGTAGATGCGGCAATCGGCGCCGCTGCTGTTGGAGATCTCCAGGGTCAGGTGGCCCTCCCAACCGGCTTCGCCTGGGGTGAGGTTCACGATGATGCCGCAGCGGGCGTAGGTGCTCTTGCCGATGAACTGAGCGGTGACATTGGGTGGGAGCTTTAGATACGGGATTACCACTCCAAGGCCATAGGTGTGGCCAGGGAGGACAAAGTAGGAGCCAGCTCGATCGTCATGGTGACGATCTGCGTGAGCCAGGCAGCGATCATCAAAATTCTTGGGGTCTACAATCAGGCCAGGGACGTGGCGAAAGATGCGGAAGTCCTTGGGTGAAAGGGTTAGGTCGTAGCCGTAGGAGCTGGTGCCGTAACTAATCACTGGGCGCTGGAAGTGTCCATAAGGAGCAGATCCGGGAAGAGGGATTTCAATTTCCCGGATCTTCCCAGGCTCAAACGGGCTGATCATGCCCTCGGCGGCGAGCTGGCGGATGCGCCAGTCGGGAATAGGGCCGGCTGCACGGGGGATCTTAATGGGCGCCTCGCAAGGGATGAAGTTGAAGTCTGGTGTTGAGTTCACGGGAGGGGTTCGTAAATGGTGCGGACTCGGTGCTTCGTGGTTGCCGGGGAGGATCAGGGCATCGGGGGGTCAGGCATCGGGGGTCTCTGGATCGTGTGCATCTGCCCAGGCGAGTGCATCCGCCTGAGTAGCAAATGGGCCAGCGTGCCCCCTACCCCCCAGCGCCATGCCGTTGCTGCCAGGCCAAGGGACAATCCCCTGATTGGCATACGCAACGCCAGCAGACATCCCCTCCGCTGGATCCCAGGATCTGACCACTGCAAACCAGCCGTCTACTGCTGGCATTGGGTCCCAGCACCAGTCGGTGATAGCGGTGGGGTTGGTCATAGTGGTGTAATCAATTTGCTTACGGCCCAGTTGCGGACAGATTGCCAGCGGCGGCGGCGTGACTGCTCGTCGTTGCGCTTGTCACGGAACTCGTTCGCAGCAATAACTGCATGGGCCAGGGTTTCGCTGATGTTGAACGGCTCGGCCAGATCGCGCCAGTCCACATCTGGATCGGTCAGGTCGTGCGACAGCGGCACAGCCTGTGGACCTCGCTGCAGTCTTACAGCGCCGAGAGCGCAAACGCAGCCGGTCTCGGGATCCTCCAATGCTCCGGCTGTCAGCTCTGACGTTGGCAAAGCGTCCAACGCATCCATCAACTGCTGCGTTATTTCAGTTGGCTTCATCTGTTGGGCTTGAGGATTTTGCTCAGTGTAAATTTGAATGGCTGCGTGTAGAGAGAGAGAAGCGCCTTGCGGTAATCGTTGTTCATACCCATTTCGGTGTGTGGTCATCGATAATTCCCAGAACCTCGTTCACTTCTAGGCCGTCCGAGAGGTTAAGAATTAAGTCCCTTATTTGTGTGAAGGCTTCTTGTGCTTCAACTTCTCTAGGACTTAGCTCTTCTGGCACTGAAGGCGCCAAGGCGGGGTGCCCCCAGCGGGTGAGGACGGCGCGAGCGTACGCAAACACCTGCTGTTCCGTCATTTCGTACTGAACTGGATCACCGGCTGTTGCCTGGAACCGATACAGCCGAGTGTCGATAGCCAGTTGCAGCAACTCCTCATTGCTCGGTTCTTTTCCCTCCGACTCAGCCAACTCGGCGCGGGCGCGAGCGACGAGGGACTCCATTTGGCGCCTGGTATCGCTGCTGACAGTGAAATCCAGGGCATCGTCAAGCTGCTGCGCAAGCTCAGCGCACAGGGTGCGGAAAATGGCGGTCATGGTGTTTCTGTGTAAAGTCCGAGGGAAATTGCTTCACCTGCTGTTAGTGGGTTGCAACAGGCGGGACATGGAGCGTTGACGTGACAGCTACATCCGCCTCTTAGGTCGACCAACTCTGCGTATAAACCATCATCATTTGCCACTTTTTCTTCAAGTTCTTCAAGTTCGGCGTCGTCAATCTGCAGGCTCATGGCATTTTTGTAAAAATAGTCAATGGTTAAAAACGGATTGCGGCTGCTACCCTCCCCACCAACCCACCGGGGATGCGGGCGGCAAGGCGGGAGGTGTGGACTGGGCGGCGCCATGCTGGCGGCCCAGGTCGTAGACGGCGCGGCCAAACTCCACAAAATCGCTGTCGAATGTGGGCCCGTGACTTGACCACGAACGCATGGCCAGCAGCTCCTCATCCGTGGCCACCGGAGCGGCCTCGGGCGAGGGGGTGGGCTCGGGGATCGGTCGCTGCTCAAGCGTCCCCACTCGCTCCAGCAGGAACAACAGCACCTGGGAGTAGGTGTCACCGACAGCAGCGGACTGTCGTAGCCAGGCCACGGTTTCATTGGAAATTTTCGCTTCAGTCATGGTGAGAGCCTCGCTTTGCCCCAGCGGTTAGCTTTGTACCAACCGGCTATTTCAGGAGTCCACTTCTGGAACTCGATCATCAGCAGCTCGCAGAGCGCTTGGATTTCAATCTGAGCGTCGAGCTTCGCTCGGAGATCGAGGAAGTGCATCAGGGAGCGGAGGTTGAAGGAGACGACAAAGTTCTGTCGAAAGTCGAAAGGCATGTAGCCTCGGGCGTGTTCTTCGGCAAAGCCTGCGTGTAGTTTGTTCGCGTAGCGTTCCGCGAGAAAGACGCATAACTTCTGGTCAGAATTGAGCCCATCTTCGGAGTAGATGTATTCATCTCCACCACGGTCTTTGTACCGACCTACGGGGCGGAAATAAACCAGATCAGAGATGTGGAATTGATCAGGATCGTAGCTCTCATCATTAGAAACGACCCGTTTGAATCTTTCCCCGGTGTATCGGGAAGATTGGACATCGAAGGAGACCGCTACGCGATGCGTCCGGGCCTGCTGCATCACGGAGTGGGGGAAGCCCGCTGTCGCGATCGTGATCTGAGGGTGCTCAAGAGGCCCGAAGTGGCCCCGACCTCCGGCCAAGAGGTGTTTGAGGAGGGCCTGGCCTGCTTCGTCCTCGGGGGGAGGTGTGTCGTCGATGACGGAGCCTTCGGAGTAGTCCTGGTGCATAGCCAACCAGGCGGTTTGGTTGGGCTGAGGGGTGGCTGCTACGGTCTTGGTTCGTAACCGAGGATCAGCACGGAGAAGGTAATCAGGGGTTACGAGAGTGTACTCAGTTTGAGTGGGAGTGGGTTGCTCGGTTTGATTACTCATTGGGAAAAGGCGATGGGGTTGAGAAGTTTCTTAGCTGCGCGTAGTCTCCGCATCAGCAATTTCTGAGCCTTCTTAGGCATCGTGGTCACATGCCATAAGCCGCAAAAACTGCATGCGTAGGGTGTGCCTGTGAAACCAGTTTGACGTAGGTAGGTCGTAACTTCACTACGGGTGGTGTAGGCGGCTTTGGTCGCGCATGCGCCGCTGACACGGCTGATTAGGTACTCCGCGTCTGAGATGTCGGAGGTGGTGATGTCTGGGGACGGAGAGATAGAAATTTGATGTGGCTCAGAGAAGGGTTGAGGTTTGAATTCGGTGCGGCGGGGACGCGAGAGGTGGCTGAACTTCGCCATCGGCGGGAGAGGAGTGAGATCAGGCGGACTTGATGAGGATAGGGCAGGAAGGCCAACCCTTTCGTGAAACGGTTGGCGATGACGACGGAGAAGGGGATCATCAGGGATCTTTGGGTGGGGGATTGGGCCGTATTCCACGGGGGACAATAGTAGGTTTTGGTTGGTAACCTCTTAATCGATTTCCGTTACCTCTTTGCCGGGAACCTTCTGTGAAAGAAGGGATAACTGTGAAAGAAGGAGTGGTGGAGGCTGTTGTCTCTTGCTGTTTCTCCAACGCAATAGCTGCGCGGGCGTAGGCGACGATGGCCGCGCCTGCGTCTATGCCTTTAGGTTGGATAGACGTTGTCATTGAATAATCTCTCCAGGAATTACCTCGATGCGAGAAGAAGTCGAATGACAGTTGGAGCAGTTGGTCATCGGTGAGTGCCATCAATCCTCATCCTCTTCTGGGAGATAGCTCACAGCGGCGGAGCCTAGACGAGTACGCCCAGAAGCTGTTTGCTGGGCTCGGTGGACAGCTGCTGAGGTTTCTCCGAGGGCGGACATAAGTGGGCTGGCGACGGGAGCCAGCTCCTGGAAGAAAGCTGCGGCAGCAGCGAAGAACGGAAGAGGGGTCGTCATGGGGCGGAAGTAGGAGGGGTCGAGTCGCATTGTTGAACGGCGGACGGATGGAGAATGCTGCTGTCAAGCAGCGACATCCGGTAGCGGTTGACCGCTGCGTGGAGGATGTAGGCAGGGGGGACTTCAAGTTGGTCGGCCAAAGCCTTGATGAAGTCGAAATTCTCCGGGGTTAGGGAAGTGTTGAAGCGCTTCGTGAGGGTTGTCCCCATGTAGCGGTAGCGCTCGACGGTCTCGGGGGAGATTTCGCCGCGCTGAGCTGCAACCTGGAGTCGCTTGTGGACGGTCTGCCGGGAGACGTTGAGCCTCCGAGCGACTTCTGCGTAGTTACAGATGCCGATCTCATTCAGGAGCTTTTCGCTCTCAGCAATGATCTGCTCTACTGAGACTTTTGAGACGTATGCCATTAAACCTCCATGGGGAGGCTACAGCCTACTTCTGCCCTACGTCTCCGTGAAGTGAGGGTATGTGAAAGTCCCCCACAGGGAAGAAACGGGTCGGCAATTCCTTCTGCCGCAAGTTCTCGTTCGCTCTTGTAATCTCTTCTGTCGACGCAGTCGTCGTGTAGAGGGACGCTCCTGTCTCTATGTGACGAAGTTCGTATGCGGAGAAGCCCTCCTTCATCGTAGACATGCGGCAGCCAGCCCTTTAGGGGGGCTTTATGAGATGTTGGACAAAACTCCGTCGCAGCAGGCGCAATGCCGGGGCGGCTGGTCAGGCCCACACAGTCTGGCGCGGAGGGTGAGGGTGGGGATACGGGACACATGAGACTCATTGAGATATTCCATTGATGGAGATGATCCGAACGGTCAGGGCGGCGGTGGTGCTGGTCATGAAGAGCATGAGGAAGGTCGGCCGATGAAGGAGGTAGCCGATTCCGTAACCAGTGAAGCTGGCGCAGGCGGCGACAGCCTGCAGCTGTGCATCGGGTGTCATGATCATTGGGAGTAATCTCCGGGGTAAATCAGGGTGTCGTCGGGGAGAACACGGACCTGGGCTTCTACCATTGCCAACTTCCCCTTTTGGATCTCAACCCACGCTTCCAACGAGGTGCAGGCGGCTTGTAGGAGGCGGTTCTGCAGCCCGGTGGGCTGGTGGCGGGCCTGATCGAGGCCGATGGTTGTGAGTTCCAGGATTAGGTCAGTGAACTGGACAATGGAGGAGTTCAGCCGTTCAGCGTTGGATGCAGGGGTGACAACTATGGGGTGCTTCGGAGTCATCAGGCATCCTCGTTGAAAAGGCACCAGTCATTAGCGAGGAGATCGTCGAAAAGGCACCAGTCATTAGCGAGGAGATCACTTTGACTGGCTAGCCAGGGGACACGGTCGCCTTGAACGGTTGTAATGAAGATGTACGGAAGCGTCATCTTGGAGTGTTGATCGGGAAGCTGGAGTTGAATCCATTGGTTCGCCCCGTTCCACCCTTTGCGGGTTAAGCGGTGGCCGTCGTGAAGCTCTTTTAGGGCTTCACTAAAGGAGAATAGAGACTGTGTACTCATGACTCCACCTTGCTCCAGTCGATGACAATCGCCGGGTGTACTTCACCCAGGACGAGAGTCAGGGCGAAGCCCTTTGGGGTGCTATCGAGAACTGCCTCCTGAATGATCCCCACCAGGGCGTTGCGCTTGGCGCGGGTGGCGGGGAGCTGCTCCGCGTCGGATACGGGCTCGGGGGCAGATCGGCGAGTCTCAGTCTGAGTCTCATGAGACTTCGCCTTGGCCTCCGCCTCTGCGGCCTTGCGCTCGGCAGCTTCGGCCTTCTTCCGCTCCGCTTCGATGGCGGCCTCCGCCTCCTTGGCCTCTTTGGCTCGGAGCCGCTCCGCCTTGGCCTCCGCATCGGCTGTGGCTTTCGCGGCGGCGGTCTCAGCGATCTCCGCTTCGCGGCGAAGACGGGCGGCTTCCGCCTCCTCCTCCCGCTTCTTCTGCCTTGCGGCCTCCGCCTCTTCGTGGTCGATGGCGGCTTGCAGGGCCTCCTCCAGTGCGGCGCGTGTGATCTGGATCTCCGCGTCAGCCTTCGGGGTGAACTCCTCAAAGGTCGTCGGGTCGATCTCTGTGAGGGCGTCGAGGAGCTTCATGATCCGGGCGGAATCCCCGTGGGGGCCCCGGCGCATCTCGCTGATGGTGTCGATACCAGCTTCGTGATCAGCGATTCGCTCTTTTTCGGCCTCTTCGATGCCTTTGATGATCCGCTCATGCGGTTCGATCAGGGCGGTTACTCGCTCTGTCAGCTCCTTGGCGAAGCCGTTGACGTTGCGGATGTAGGACTGAGCTTCGTCGTTCTGCGCTTTGCGCGTACGGTCGATGGAGGTTCGGACCTGGCGGAGCCCGTAGATGTAGCTCCGGGCGGCCTTGTTAATCGCCGGGTTGCTGTAGTCACCGAAGGTTGTGACGGCTTTGGACTCTGCGATTTCGACTTCGGAGGTGATCCGGTCGAATGGGGTGAGGACCGTGGTGTCAAGGACTGGGCTTTTGGTGAGAGTCATCGGGGGAGTGCAGCGGGCTCGGGGGTAGGGGTTTTTGCCAGGGTCTGGAAATGGCCTGCTCGCCTGTGCATGTCAGCGGTGAGCATGTTCAACTGGAGAGCGGCCTTTTGTAGCCGAAGTTTGTCCTCTTCGGTTAGAAGTTGACCTTGCTCCATGCGGTATTCACTGTGTAGAAGGTCATTCCTGATGCGGCGGAAATGTTCTGCAGCGTTTTGATAGCGGATCGCTTCTGCGTAATCCGCACCGTGAGGATGTTGCGAAGCCGGGGTTTGCGGTTCCTCCGATGTTGTGGTTAAATGTTCTTGTCGCTGGTGAGGCTGCATGGCTGATCCGGTAGATGGACAGTGGAGGGCTCCTGTGGTAGGGGGCCTTCTTTTCCTATGACGAACATCGCTAGTTGTAGTTCAACGTAGCAATCGTCGTTACCTCTTAACTCATGAAGCGTGGCGTCTCGGCGATAGATCCAGTTTCGGCACAAGGGGTCTTCGACTACTCGCACTAGGTCACCTACCTTTAGAGTCTCATGACCATGAGTTCTTATTACGATGAACCATGATGGACTTGGCGCTACAAATCCTGCGTTTGTCTCTGCTTGATGTTTAATGGCCATGGGATCCTCTACTAAGAAGGTGACGACCCCACGCGATTCCCAGTGCTGTTGCAGTTGGGTGCGGGGGGCGCCCATATTCGCGCTGGAACCAGGCTGCGTATTCAGCCTCTAGATCTCGATCTGAGATGTCAGCGTCAGCGGCACGGGCGGCGGCGATAGCGCGTTCTGCGATCCACTGACCTTGCAGTTGGGGGTCAACAGAGCGAGCAGATTCGACGATGTTGATGATGGTGAGATCGGTCATGAGGCGGATACCTCGATGCCCTGTGTGAATTCCTCCGCTTCAGCACGGGCGTCGATCTTCTGGTAGGCGAGTTTGAGTAGCTCGTCGACAGAGAGATCGTTCGCGTTGAGGAAGAGGTTATCAAGAGCGGATGCTGGGCCTACCTTGACGGGGCCTCTTGAGATCAGATGGAGGTTGACGACACGCGCAGGGTAATCCTGACATTCCATGTGGATTACGTCGAAGCCACTGAAGATGAATGAAGAATGGTTCCATCGCATTGCGAGGGTCTTCCCATCAGAGACAAGGTTTATTCCGTGATGATTGTTGCGGTCCATCGCAAACCCTCCATATTCGGTGTTGTAGGAGATTGGCATAGCTTAATAGGGGATTTTGCGGCCAAATTCGTCGCGTTTGTAGTACGCAGTCGACGCAATCTCCTCGGGAGTCTTCTTTAGAAGCTTGGCAAGTTCCGTCTCAGCACGGGCCAGGGTTGTGCGCATCTGCTCAACTTCGCGGATGCGAGCCTTGATCACCTCTTTGGCTTCATCGCGGACGATAGTCCGTGTCTCTGCGAGGGCCTCTTCGTAGATCGCGAAGGTGCTATCAGGGGAGATGATTTCGGAGGAGGTAATTGGAGTGTTGTCGTGCTCGGGGGGAGCACCTTCTTCAGGGCGGGGCATGGCTTGAACGCGAGTGCAGTAGAGGAGGTAGCCGAAGTTCGTTGAAGTGGGCATGGACACCGTGTAGGGGGTGCGGTGGGGAGGAGGTGAATCACCTCCTCCCGCCCGTTTGGATCAGGCGATGGTCAGGAGGCAAGCCTCGCGGGCTGCCTCGATCCGGTCAGAGCCGGTGCCACCCCAGAGGGCTTCCAGCCGGGTGCGGGCCGCCTTGATGGGGTCTTTGGTACGACCTGCATCGTGCGTCTCAAACTGGGTGATCGCTTGGAGCAAGCCATAGACCGTGCCGGGGATGATGTCGATCCCGGTGTTGCCGGAGTAGTGGCTGCGGATCGTTCCGATCTGAGTCTCCAGGTCTTCGAGGGTGCGCTCTCGAAGAGCACCTGACTCCTTGTCCTTGATGGGGGACCCCAGCTCTTTGGCGTAGGTATTGCGGAGGATGAAGTCCGCAGCTTCCTTTGTGAGCTTCGTTGTGGTCAGAGGCCGCAAGGCAGCAATGTCCTGCTGGAAGGTCTGGTTCTGGATGTCGATCAGGGAGGGGAGGTTCTTCATCCACTCGGTGATTCCGGCGGAGTGGCGAAGCTTGAGGCCCTGGCCTGCGGCTTTCGCCTTGGCTGCGCCCTTGCCGCTGATGTAGCGAACTTGGTTCGCACAGCGGAGCATCATGTCGGAGAAGAAGATGGAGAAGGCAGTGGTTCCGTCGAAGGAGTTGCAGGCGTGGAGGAAGCGACGGACTGAGTGACCTTCGGCAACGTCTGCGACGATGTCGATGTAGGCGGAGACGACGACCTTGCGGCCATGGTCGAGGACCAGGATGTTGTCGATGGTCGCGTCTTCGCGGAGGTAGTCGAAGAGGTTGATGAGGCCCTCCATCTGAGCCGGGGTGTAACCCCGTCCGACATCACCCAGGAACTGCATCGTGTCCGTGCGGACGATCGCCTTGCGCTCGGTGATGGGATTCCAGAAGGGTGCCACATGGGGGCCGCAGTCTTCGGGGACAGCGTTGAACGCCAGGGGGCGAGAGACGACCGTGAAGTCCGCGCCAGCGGCGGCGAATGCCTGGCGGGGGGTGGCGTCAGCCGGGTTGATGTAGCCGCCTGCGGCAACAGCCTGCGGGGCGCGGCCCAGGAGGAGCTGCTCATTCCGGGCGTAGGCCGTGGTGGCCTTGCCCATCAGGGCGCCGGAGACGGAGAGGGCTTCGGAGCTATCGCTCCGGGTGGGCTGGGTGTGGGAGGGATCCGAGGCGGGGGCCAGGTTGGCGTACTCGGGGGTGAAGGCGGGGGTGGTCTGCATGGCGGAAGGGGCGGCCCGTGGGCCAGGGGTGGTGGTAGATGGACAGCCGCGAGTGCGGAGTAGAGTCAACCTATCAAGAAGGGGAGAGGTTGTCAACCGATTCAGGAAAGGTTTGTGTGAGTGCGCTGAGAAAGGAGGCGCAGCCTGGGCTTACGTCAGGAAGGTTGACTGCCAGGTGGTGAGGGTCAGCCCTTGTCGATCTCGACAAAGGCGACCCAGTTTGGGTCGGTCGGGTCGTAAGCGTCCTCCAGGACTGGGCGGAGATCTGCGCGGGAGACGCGGATGACGCCACCATCGGCACCCCATTCGTGGAAGTGGCCGCCGATGTGGGTGCGGATGAGAATGTCGTCGACGGTCGGGATGACGATCTCGGGGCCGAAGCTCTCAACGATGAAGGCTTCACGGTCTACAAGATTCATCGTGTGAAAGTCTTCGTCAGACACGGCTCGTTGCGGATCGACGTACTCACGCCAGAGGTTGAGGTCTGCAGCTTGTTGGGCGTAGGTAGGTTTGTTCATGACGCAGCAGAAGCGGATTCGCGGGTGAAGGTGAAGGCCCAGTCGGGGTCACCTTCGGTCTTGATCCAGGTGCAGAAGCTCCGGTCGGGGGAGGTCACGAAGATCTCCCCGTCGCGGAGCTGCTCCAGGGTGCAGATGGGGTTGCCGTGGAGGCTGTTGGCGAGGCGGTTCTTCGCCTTCGGCGAGAGGGGGGTGAGGATGACGTTCATGGAGTAAAAAGCTCAGTACAGAGTTTCTGTGCTTCGACAACAGCGTTGAGATGATCACTCCGCACTGGTGTCTCATTGATTTGGACGTAAGTCCAATCGTCGTAGCCGACGCTGGCGTCTTGGAGTGCAGCCTTCATCGCGTCAGCGTTGCTAATGCCTAGGGAGCGATAACGACAGTAGTGGCTGGCGTAGAGGTTGGGAAGGACGGTGGAGGCGGTAGCCGCAGTTGGGAGGAGAAAGGGGGGCAGGAGTAGGAACAGAGGAAGGAAGCGGACCATGGGGGCGGGAATGAGAATCGTTATCACCGCCTAGGTTCGGACGGCGAAGGGCTCTGGTTGAGGTGTTCAATGTGACGCTCAAGGTAGGTGTGCGCCTTATGCAGCCCTTCACGGATCGTATCCCGCTCTGCAGTTGCTCGCTCCCAGCTCCCCGAAGGGAGCGGGTAGTAATTGCGAGCGTGGAAGTCGATGGCGTAGAAGGAGTTGATGGCCTTCTGCAGATCACGGCGGGCGTTGATGTACCCGTCGCGAAGCGACTCACGGCTGTTGCCGTTGAGGTGGATGAGGGGGAAGGTGAGGCGGGTTTCGGTGGAAAGGGCGGACATCAGGTAGTGCCTTTGCAGTTTGGACAGCGGAAAGTGAGGTAGTCGCCTCGCCCATCGTCACCGGAGTAAGAACCCCAGCCGATTGGCATGGCATTAGGTCCAGGCTTGATCTCTGCGATCTCTGCGGGGTTGTTGACTTCTACGGTGACTACGTCGCCGGAGCCAAAGCCCCCACATGTAGAGCATCGGTAGATAGCCTGCCCTTTGACGGTGATGGAGTTGATGTAAAGATGGCGCATCAGCAACCCTCCACATCGGTGACGTCCTCGGGGGAGGTGGCGATGGGCCGATGGCTCTGGCGGACGAATTCCGCGATGGCGTCGAAAGTGTCAGAGTCCCACTCTTTGCCATTCATTTCTTTATGAATTGCATCCATCGCATCGGAATCAGAGGTGACGTATTCCCCACAGTGGTGGGTCAACCCTAGGAACTTGTCTATCCCTAGGTTAATGTTGTTGTATGTGGTCTTTAATGAGTTGATCTCGGTTTGTAGAAAGTGGATCCGCTTGAGGATATCGGAGCCCATACCCGCGAGGTCAGCGCAGGGGTTGATGGGGTCAGGACCACAGTTGCGTTCAAGCGCTGTAAGAGTCTTGTTGTCCATTGATCAACCGGCTGTTGCCGGAGCGAGAAAGTGGAGAGGGGAGATGTCATCCGTTGAACCGAAGTGAAGGATGTAGACATGTGTAGAACGCCTCCGGATCTTTAAGCGCTTCTGCCTCTTCTTTGATGTAAGAGAGAAAGAAGCGCTCCGGGTTTACCTGGGCTGAGCTAGTGCATAAATGCCAGCGTAGATATAGAATCTTGTAGATCACATGATCTCGGCATTGATCTAATGTCCACCCGTCACGAATCCTACACAGTAGATCTTCATTTTGATCACTATTGATCAGATACTCCTCAATGCTTTCTACAGCATCACTAATCTCCTGCTTAATCATTTCATCAACGACCGTGGGATTGTTTGGGGAGAGTTTGTGCATGAGATCAATCGGCTGCTGCCGGGGCGATGTGTTCGTACTCGTAGTCTTGAACCGAAGGATGGCAATGAAGGAGGTGATCGACGAATGTCATTACACCGGCATCATCCTGTGGTTGACGAAAGTAGACAGTGATTACAACTAAGTCGTGGTTGGACATGGTCATTCACCGGCTGCTGCCGGGGCGAGAGAACGGTTGCGGGCGCCTGTTGCCTGCTTCGCCACGGAGACGGAAGCCCCGGCGGCATAGCCGGCGGCGCGGCCTGCGGCGGACTGTGAGCCCTTGCGGGCAGCACCCTTACCCAGAGAAGGGTGCAGCCATGTCATGTATTCGTTGGCCGCTTCTTTCTCTTTGACGAAGGAGGATCGGAGCACCAGGCCGGGAACGTGAGTGATCCCGTTAGTGGCGGTGATACCCTCCTCCATGCGGCGTTCGTGATCGTCGCGGAGCGCTTTGGCGACACGCTGAGCCACACCTTCGCGGAAGGCTATCCAGTAGGAGCGGCCTCGGGGGACGGCGAGGACACTCCGCCCTTCACGCTGGTGCAGCTTTCTGACATCATTGTCCGCCTTCATCTCCTTCTCTACGACCCTGTCGATTGCACCTGTGAGGTACTCGATTATGTCGTAAGCCTGAGGGATCTTGATGCTCCGCCCGTAGAAGTGGATATGGGTACAGGCGTCCTGTGTGCGGCGGTAGGTGAATGTGCAGCCGTGGGTGTAAGCCACTGCTCTGAGCACCGACATAAGCCAGGTGTTCATCACCTTGGCGGTCCAGATGTGTTCCTTGACGATCTCAGGAAGGTTCTCCGCTAGGGCTCCAGCATGGGAATCTAGGCTGAGATTGTTCTTGCTGGTGAACTCTGCGTACTTGGCGGCAGCCAAGGCTGCTTCGTGTTCATTGGAGGACGTAGTCCTCGCAAGAAGCGCAAGCGCTGTTCGTTGGGCACGGGCGGCCTCTTCCCCTTCGGGGGTCTTCGCCAGTTCGTGGTAAATGTCCACTGCCTGTCGTTGAAGAACACCATTGACATGGTTGGCAAGGAGCCGGAACTCTTTGCCGTGGGTGGGGACGTCTCCGTATTTGATGTGTTGAACGTGGTGGCACAATTCATGCAGACCAACGTCGATGATTGCCTGGGATTGACGTTCGGGCGGGAGGCCACGGAAGAAGTCGGGATCGAGGCTGATGGTTGAGGCCGAATACCAGCCTGCCCAGCGCTGCCTGAGCTTCTTGGCAGAGGTTGAGCGTTCCCAGTGGAAGGCCCGGAGGGGCAAGGTCGTGTCTGGGAAGAGCGTGGCCAGTTGCTCGTTGAGCCAGGCGAGGACTTCGGCCTCGGGGGTAGAAGTGGAGAGGATCTTCATGAGGACTTGTTGAGCGGTGGGTCAGTCTCAGCTGCAGGCCCGCCGCCAGTAGGACCAACTGCGGCCTAACTGTTTGCGGACGTTGAAAGAGTCGGAGAAGCCGCCCATGGCGTAGAACTGCTTCCGGGTGATGCGGTAGTAGCCCATCATTTGTATTGGCCCACAGGTTCAGTGAGGCTGAAGCTGTAACTCCCGCTTATGTTTGAGCCAAAACCGGAGGTGTAGCCTTCTTCTATTAGACGGCGCACTTCATCGAGGGCGTAAATAGCGTCGTCTTCGTGCTTGCCTTCGATGTGGATGTTGAATGCGATGCTCATCGCTCAGGCCCCCGCAGCCTTGCGGGAAACCGCGAGGGCGACGTAGACGGTGGGGGTGTTGATGGCGCGGCCATCGGATTGCTCCAGCTTCTGCTGTTGCTGCACCTTGAGCATCTCGTTCTGCAGCAGGAGCGAATACTCCCAGTTAGCGCGTTCCTTGCGTTGCACCTGAAAGTCGCCGACGTCGATGCGGCTGACGTTGTTCTTGATGCAGTGGGCTTTGAGGAAGGCGGTGTGCCCATCGAGCAGAGCCTTCAGCCTGTCGATTTCCAGCTTGAGCTGGAAGGCTTGCGCCACGCGAGTGCCGATCTCCCCGTTGGGGGAGTAGGACTTCGGCGCAGCCGGGGCCTTGCGGCGGACGGTGCCGGAGCCGTTGCTGGAGCGGGGGGCAACGACGCAGAGCGTCGGGCGTGTGGAAGTGGTCACGGTGAGTGAACGGGCAGGGCCCGGAGGGTGGTGGTAGATGGACAACTGGCAAAGCCAGGGCGCAAGGGCGCCAGGAAACCTCCGAACGGGTGAGGATCGGAGGCTTCGGGGTGCCGTCGCAGGGAGCGAAGCGCTCAACGAGAGGGGAAGGGAGGAGCGGGCTCGGGGGAGAGAGCTTGAGGGAAGGTGGGGGGTAGGGGTGGCGCAGTTCGCATCCCCTCGTTGATCAGCACTGTTGACAACAACAGACCGAGGACGAATCCGATGAAGGTGTCGGGATGACGCCAGGAGGGGGTTCCGGGGGGAGGGCTCATGATCAGAAGGGGAAGGGGAAGGGGGAGGTGGGACGTGCGGGCATGATGGGGGCATCGTATGCCCCCGTTCAGGAATCGGTCAAGCCGCGCCACGGGCGATTGCGGCGGCTTTCTTGCGGCCTGAGCCGTGGGCCGGGAAGGTGACTACGACCTTGCGGTCGGATCGAGCGCAGAGGGGGATGCCTCGCGGCCCACCGCAGTTCTTGCAGTTGATGTCGTCCCGCAGGGTTGCGGGGCATTGAACGAATGTCACGCCTTCCTCGCGGAAGCAGGTTGGAGCTTCCGGGGGGACGACGCAGACCGTAGGGAGGCCGCGCAGCGCGTTGAGGGCGGCAACGTGAGTGTCCTCACAGGAGACGTTGATGGTGAAGCCGTAGGTAATGGCTTCACGAATGGCGGAGAGGTTGTGTGTGTTGAGTCTGTGGTGCGTGTAGGTCCACGCTGCACGAAGACGCCCTGCGACTATGGCTAACTCGTTGACCAATTCGGGAATGAGATAGCCTCCGGCATGAGGCAGATCGCCAGCCACGTTGTGGCGGAACATGTCGGTGGGGCCCAGGCGTCGGAGCTTGTGGATGAACTCGCCCCAGGGGGAGCCGCGCTCGGGGACTTTCTTCCAGTGGAGAAGGGATCTGCCGTAGGCGGCGTAGCAGCCTTTGCCTGCGAATGGGCAGGTTGGAGCACAGGAGGATTGCTCCGTCATAGAGACGGCAATGGGCCCGGTCTTGCCGTTGGCGGAGACGGGGACGAAGTGGACGACAGGGGCGCTCATTTTTTGACAAGGGTGGAGAGGCAGACTGCATCATTCTTAGGACGCTCATAGGCATCCCAACCTTCTGGCAGATCGTAGCCGGGGAGATTTTTTAGAAGCTTTGAATTGAGATCCTGGAGTATCTTGAACGCTGGGGAACTCTTCCATCCTGGATGTTCACAGGATTGGTAGCTCAGGCAGCCCCCGGCTCTAGCGATTACGCCGGGTTGTGGAAGGAGAACGATCCGCCTGAACTTGGTCGCCTTGAGGCTACGGTAGTGAGCCCCGCAGTAGTCTTCAGCGTCCTCGTAGCAATGTTGGATTGATCGCCAGTTCTCGTCAATGAGGGCGTCACGGACGAGTTGAGGAGCGTTTTTGTCTGTCGCTCCGTCGATCCCCTTGTACTTGAGGTACAAGTGGGTGGAGTCACGGGGATCGTTGAAGTATGCGGAGACGAGGAGGTCAAAGAGATCGTTGGAGCAGAGGAAAGCTGACATGGGGGGAGGGGATGATTGGGCTTGTACGGTTACTTGAACGTCAACTTGTACGACTAGCTACCAGATCAGGACGTTCCTGCTGTATTGCATCGGCGATGGCTTGAATGGTGTCAGGGCACCACGGAGTGTCCGCGCCTTCGCCCCATAGAGCATCTGCGATGGCTTGTAAAAGCTGTTCTGTCTTTAAGACAAGGATACCATTCTCTTTTCCGATTCGGGCTATCTCGGAATCAGGGAAGTTGTCAATGTTGTACCACTCTTCCTCTGTGAAAGCTTCATCGGGGACCAGATAGCAAGACTCAGCGGACAGCATGGTGCCGGTTGAGTCGATAATTGTCGACATGGGGATCAATCGAAGGTACGGTGGACAGTAAACGATGCGAAGCCTTCCTGGCTAATAATCGCTACGCGATTGCCAGCAGGATCCCGGAGGATAGATTGATTGCCTCCGGTAAACATGTTGCACTTGAATGGTTCGATCACGCAACCTTTGTACTGCGGATGTTTAACAAAGAACGCTTGTTCCGGTGTTAGCTCCGGGTCAAGCCTGCAAGAGAACACGTTGGGATGCTCGCCGCAGGAGACAACCCGGCTGGAGACGAACTCCAGGAGGGGGTGATAACGGTAGTCGCGAGGGTAGGGTTCGCCGGAGAAGGTGCCCCATGCCCAGACCACAGCTTCCGCTGCGGAGAAGGCGGATGGGTTGGTTGGGACGCACTCGCCAGTGGCGAGGTTTATTACTTTGAGGTTTGTCATTTCAAAGACTCCGCATTAGAGTTAAAGTTTCTTCTGCCTGCTTGGTCAAAAAGCAGTCTGAATGGATTGTGAATAATCTTGTATAGTCCGAGGGCACACCTCCGAACTTACGAGCCCTTTCAGATGCGGAGGGTATTAGCGCAATGTCTTTACCACAGTGAGAGCATTTCATGGGAAGAACGAGTTGTAGGATCGTATTGGTGCTAAGTTCGCGTAATGCTTGACTTTTATGTCAACTTCGACCCCTCTTTCCTTGCAAGCTTTTAGGAAATAACCTGCATCACAATCCTCCTCTAAATAAATAGTGGCACCTCTTTGGTAAGAGCAAGAGGATATTTTGCTAAAATCATCTCCCATAATCATGCGAGCTATGTCACGGTTGACATGTAGCCAACCATGACCAGGATCCGCAGTAAAGTGGAGCCTTACTGGTTTTTTCATTCAGCGTCGGCGGTCTCTTGCGACCGGGAATAGGACGAGATTCCACTAAACCTGCCATCGGCGATCATCTCGTCGACGGCAGCTTGTTGTTCTTCCATTGTGTGAAACCATTCCAGAACAGGCCGAGTGCCGTGTTCTGTGGTGAAGCGTTGTACCCACACGGAGTACCTACAGCCCCGGCCGTGGTTGTTGCGGAATTGGTAGGGCATGGCCTCAGGAATAGAGCTGGAGTTCGGCATCTTTGCCGTAGCGGGCATAGAGATCCGCCGCGTATTCGGCGGAGATCGTGCGGGTCGTCAAGACCCTGCCGGATTGAGTGCGGGCTTCGGAGAACCACCAGCCAGGGCCGTGCATCTCACTGCGGCGGAAATGGACCCAGGCGGATTGGCTCGGAACGAATACGCTCCAGGCGTAGACACTAGCGAGTTGTGGCATGACTTTTTCCTGAACCGGTGAGTCTGAGGCGGCGAGAGAGTTCATCGGCATAAGTGAACGCTTGATCTGCGTAATACCCTTCGCGGACGGGGTTAAACCCACGGAGGTTTTCCGCCACTTGGCGGCAGTCGCGGATAATGAAGCGGAGCGATCCGAGATCACAAGTCGCCGCATGGCTCCGCCAACGGGCGAAGTCCTGGGGGGTGGCGTATTCGATCATGGGAGCCGTTCCATCACGAATGTGCCGTACTTGTCGGCTCCTATTGTGGAGAAACAGACGAGTCGGTAGGTAGCTCTTGGGTTGAATCGTGACAGAGCTTCTAACACTGCGGCTAAATGATTCTCGTGCATAGTCAGAGAATAGTCCTTGGATTCAGAAGCTCGAACCATTCCGCAGTGAGCGATGAAGGCGGTGTTCCCGTTACTATCAAGGGTTTTGACAGTTCGGACTACATCCAGGATCGGACGCGGCGTGGTAGTACGCCAAACGTCCATCGCGGCCCTGGCCGGATGAACAGTGATTGTCGCTGACATAGGTGTCAGACGGGCAGAGCCCGGTGGTAGTTGGACAGAAAATGCCCCCGAAGGGGCAATACGACATAGGGGGAATTGAACCACGGCTTGCGCCGTCCCGTAGGGCCCATACGAAAAGCCCACCCCGTAACAACGGAGTGGGCTAATCGCGCCTTGCCTAGCTTGCGCTAGGTATGTCGAAAGATTTTTTCGTTGTTTGACCTCAGGCCAACGAATTGAACCATAATACCTACATCCGTCGCATAACCCTGACGGTAGGGAGCCCTTGCGGGAGTGGGGCCATGTAGGAGCGCCCCGTATCTAAGCAGCAGGAGGCCCAACCCCCCTGAGAAGTGTGCGTAGGGCCTGACAACCCCCGGTAGCACACCGCATACCTGCTTGCACTGTGAGCCCGGTCCCTCTGCACGAGGATCCTGCTTGCTAACGACGGGATCTGGCTCTCACCGGCCTCCCCATCTAACGCACACTACTGCCCCCTCCGGTAATCCGGTGCTACTAGAAACCTCACCCCCATCAGCCGACATGAAAGTCGGGAGGGATTATCGGCCCGTTCGCCGCGCTTGCTCAGGATGATACCTGGCCGCCGGGATTTGAACGTGCGCCACTACAGCCCATCAAAGGTCCGTAGCTCACAGCTATAGCTCCAGGGTCGGCCTGGCCCGCCGCGCATGATCGGATGCGCTATTTATGGTCAGTTCACATAGGCGGTCGGTTCGGGAATGTGAAAGTAGTATGGCATGGATTGGCGGATCCGTCAAGCGGTTCGGCCGGCGCCGGATCCGGGAACGGATCGCGACTGACGGGAGAGGAGATCCAGGGCGCGACGGCCGCCGGTTCTCTCCCGTTGGATCCAACCTACCACGGGATGGGCGGGATCGTCAACTG
>Ga0114971_10000460_pt1 | contig 26437 bp, 35 predicted proteins | sample M_140625_MF_Meta_FD_87320 | JGI IMG/M metagenome (GOLD analysis project Ga0114971, IMG submission 87320) | Freshwater microbial communities from Lake Montjoie, Canada to study carbon cycling - M_140625_MF_MetaG | ecosystem: Environmental > Aquatic > Freshwater > Lake | place: Lake Montjoie... | reverse complement strand
GTCTTGGGATGGAGATAGCGATCACCATTGTTAATCCAACATCCACCGAAAGGAATCAGTTCATAAGGTCCACCCAGGTCCAACAATGTCTTTTCATGGGTATATATTTTTATGAATCGATCTTGGATTGTCCTGATAAGTGTATATATATGTGGCGAAATCTCAATCGGTTCAAGCAGCCATGCGATGGACTTCTCTCGATTGTCGGACTCATTCAGATGGTGATCGGTATAGACACACAAGTCGTCCTTTGTTCTATCCGATCGATCCCATCGCATATCAGCACAGGAGGAAGGAGACGCAAATCCATTGCTAGAATGTGCAAACGTCGAATCTTTTAGTTTTACTACTAATTGCATATTTTGCCTATTTATATAAAATAAATAAAAAAGTAAATAAACATTTAAAAACATGTCACAAAAGACAAAATGAGAGTAGTGGCCTTTGACATGGGCATCAAGAATTTCGCCTTTGCCCAGGTGGACATTGATTTGGGGGAGGAGTGGGGAAATGTGCGGTGTGTGGATGTGCATGATTTCAGTGGCGACGGTCGCAACATCCATCGGATGCTGATCGTCCACCTGGATCGCTACGAGCATCTGTGGCGGACAACTGATGTAGTGCTGATCGAGCAGCAATTGAATCGTCACAACATCCAGGCGGCACGTCTCGCCTGCCACGTCGCGGCCTATTTCTTTCATCGTTTTCCTCTTCTCCCAGTCCACGATTATCCCAATACTTACAAGACCAGGTTTCTGAAAGCGCCCCGCACGCTGGATCATCCGGGACGCAAGAGGTTCGCCGTGGATGCTGTCCTGAATCACTATCAGGAGACCGATCCGGTCCTGCACGACTGGCTGTCCTCTGGATTCAAGAAGCTGGACGATGTGGCGGACTGCATCCTCATGGCCAACACCTTTCCCCGCTCGCCCTTTTTTTCGCCATGAAAAAATTTTATTATATAAGAATAATAATAAAATGGCTACTCTAACAAAGGCTACTCTAACAAAAGATCAGGAAGATGTTTATCATCAATTATTTGGACAATTATCGGAAGCTGCTTTTTTGGCAGCAATAAATGATCCATCCACAACGGAATTACCGAAAACACCTAAACAAAAAATCCAAGCACTTCCACAAGATCTTAAAATACAATTTAAAACAAATTTGCCTGCAATACCGCTACAGACGATACTTTTACAAACCAAAACATTAGATGATGATATTTGCTCTCTTCGTGAAAAATTGACTGAATTCTATCGAATAGAAATTACGGTTTTTTTCAATTCATGCATCACAATAGAACAATTTCAAGCTACGATTACATGTTTTTATGAACAAGTGAATAAAATTCGAGACCAAAGTCGTCCGACTTCAAAGGTGATACCTACGACATTTAACAAATTGTTTCATAAGCATACCAAAATAGATCCTATGACCCTTCCTTTGATTGCAGCTATAAATACTAAAATACAGAATCGTTTACAATTACAAAAAAATCAATCAATTCAACAAATGCAAAAAATGCAAAAAATGATCGAATTTTTGATAAGACAAGAGGAGGTAACAGGTATGATCCATAGCTTATACGAAACACAAAAATTATCCTCTCGCAATTTTACCTCTGTTCATCCCGAGTATAGTGACCGAAACCTCTTATTCCGAGATTTATATCAATGTATTAGGAAATAAAAATAAATTAAATTAAAAAAAATAGTATTATTAAAAAAAAATGCAAACACCATTATTACCATCATCATCTACACAACCAAAAGCACCAATAGATAAGAAGAAAACCCTTTTCATAGTTTTCGCTGTTTTATTGTTACTTGGTATCCTATTGCTTATTTTATGGGGCGCTGGAGTAATAGGTTCTTCTAAATCGTCTTCTTCCGCGTCACCAACAACTCAAGACGTCGTCAATGTAGAATCTGCAAACAATCCATCGACAACTCTCAGTCCATCCACCACTCTCGCGGCCGTTGCTATTCCAGCCTCCATCTCGGGCCTCGTGATCTGGTTAGATGCAGTGAATGGTGTGATCAGCTCCAGTTCGGGTAGCCTCACCTGGTCGGATAGTTCGGGAAATGGCTATAATGCTACCTCTCTTACTACAAGCGGCACATTACCATCATTGAATCAAAGTGGGATCAATAATCTACCCTGTGTTCAATTCTATGGAGGCGCTTCGGCAAGCACCACTAATCCACCCTCTGCTATGATGGCGCCCGTTCCCACCGGTGCTTTTTCAGGCGGTGTCACTCTCTTTGTCGTGTTCCAGGTTTCGAACGGTTCGTCCGGGTCTACTACTGTGGTTTCAAGAACAGTATCCAATCTTCCTGCGCCATGGGATATGTATAATACCAACGGCCTGATTGGTGATAGTAATGTTACTGGTGCTTTTTTAGTTGGGCAGATATCAACAAGTCTTGCCAATATTAGCTCTCCATCGATCTTGGTCATGACCATTACTACAACTACTCCCACGACACCCCTCATGTCCATGTGGATCAATGGCACCTCTGTGCTAACATTGACGAATAGCGACACGAGTTCCAACAATTTATCATCCTATTATGCCGATCTGGCGACCGAACTCTACCTTGGGACGCGAGGTGATAATACGACTACGTTTGTCGGTCTTATGGGCGAGGTTATTGCTTACAATTCCGTGCTCTCCACCACCAATCTTAATACTGTCCAAAACTATCTAGCCTCCAAATGGGGGATTTCCGCGACTACAATTTACTGAATTCGTTCGGACAAAATTTCTTGATAAAGGTTTGGCGATGGAGAGGTGTCGAGCCGTATTCGCGGAGGGCGGCCAGATGAGCCGCAGTGCCGTAGCCCATGTTGGTCTCCAGGCAGTATCGGGTCAAAGAGCTATTCGATCGGCACAACTCCTGAATATAGGCGTCGCGGTGCGTCTTGGCCAGGATGGAGGCGGCGGCAATCTCCGGGTAGGCGGATTCTCCTCGCACCACCAGTTTGTGGGGGATATTGGGATAATCGCGGAAGAATGTCCCGTCCACCTTCAGCTCGATCTTCATCTCGGTAAGGATCGGAAATCGTGCCATCAAATCGTCGATAGCACGGTGCATCGCCAACGTATTCGCAGGCACTATACCCAGTCTATCCACCTCTTCTTCGGACGCCCATCCTATCCCCCACATGGCCTTGTCCTCAATATATATCCGGCTCCTTTGTCTCGCCTTGGCGGTCATCTTTTTCGAGTCCCATATGACAATCTTTTTTTTTCTCCATGTTTCTGACACCTCGGATCCAAAGCACACCGCACCGGCATACACCCGTCCCAACAAACTTCCTCGTCCCGCCTCATCCACACCAATGATCCATGCCTTTTCATGATTCTCCATTTATATTTCTTCTTTTTACCTCTAAATCTTTTATATCCTTTTTATCATCACAATTACAGCCACTACAAAATACAAGATCCCGAAACCGAAACAGCACCAGTCATACACTTTCATGTATTTTGACATCCCCTGGAGGAGGGTGGGCTCCTTGATCAGAAATGTTATCATCACGATGCATCGGACCAAGGAATTGAAAAAAAGACCGATTAATAAAAAGATGGCCGGTATCGTAAACATTATGTGGTCGATCATGTCTGTGTCGTAACCGTTATTATGACGTTTGTAATATTGATCGAGAAGTAGTCCAATCGGAAATCCTAAGACGGCCACCGCAAAAAAAGCGATGGATATGCTGTCTATTCCAATATTGATCTGAACATAGAGTTTTTGTGTCGCCGTCAAGGAATCATCCTTCTTGATCAAGGCGATGGATTCGGCCAAGGAGAACGAGGCAAAAATAAGGAAAGCGGCTGGCCATACATAGAAGAAGAGGCTAGACATCATATCTTCTTTGGTAGTATTGGATGTTGGAAGAAGTGATGATTCGGACATTCTGTAAAATTGACTCTGTTTATTTTTGGATTAGAAAAAAATAAACATGATTGGTCTGATTGGAAAAAAAGGATCGGGCAAGGATACCGTGGCCGATTATCTTGTGCATAAGCATGGATACAAAAAGCACGCCTTTGCGACGCCGCTTAAAAACGTGTGTCGGGAGCTGTTCTTGTTGGACGATGCCCAGATGCACGATGTCGATCAGAAGGAAAAGGTGGATGTCCGATGGGGCATGTCGCCCCGGCAGATGATGCAAACGGTCGGCACGGACATGGTCCGCAGGCATCTGGGGGTGGATTTTTGGCTACGCCATATGGACATGACCACTGCCAATGAGAGCAGGATCGTCCTCTCGGACGTCCGTTTTCCCAACGAGGCCGAGTGGGTTCGCAGTCAAGGTGGTAAACTCATCCGCATCGTGCGGGCAGGAGAGGAGCAAGACGTGGTGGACAAGCATGCCTCGGAGCAGGAACAGGATAAGATTGTGGTCGATGAAGAGATTGTGAATGACCACGGACTGGGAATCGAAGCTTTTTACGATTCTCTTGGATTGAGATTTGCTGGCACATTACCACGCAGTGCATAAGGAGACTGTGGAACGGGGACCGGGAATTGGTAGGAGGCGGCCATGCTGAGATTGCTGTTATTCCAGACGACCGCTGAATTGTTGGTGTCGAGTGTGGGGGACATGAGGGCCTCTCCTCCGAAATAAGAAGAAAAGCACGGATACTTCATATTCTCATACTGGGAGGGTGTATTCTGAAGGTTGGCCGCACCGTAAGCTCCAGTCAGAAGAAAGTAGGACATTTTGCTTGCACTCAATATATTATTTTTGCAAAAAATAATAATGACTTTACAAGATACAATATACATACCAAAAAAATACAAATGAGGGTTGCATTTATCACAGGGATCACAGGCCAGGACGGTTCTTACCTTGCGGAATTTCTGTTGGAAAAGGACTACGAGATATGGGGATTGATTCGTCGAGCATCGACCATCAATACGGAACGCATTGATCCCATTTTTGCGCATCCGAGGCTTATCCTGAGATACGGGGATGTCGTTGATCAGGGCAACCTCAGCAAGATCTTGGGTGAGATCCTGGACAAGCATGGTGAGGATTTGGAGGTGCTCGAGGTGTATAACCTGGGTGCGATGAGTCACGTCAAGGTCTCTTTTGATGAACCGGGATATTCTCTCGATGCGAATGGCGCCGGTGTGCTGAATCTTCTCGAGGCCATTCTTCTGACCAAAAAGAAGGACAAGATCCGCTTTTACCAGGCCTCGACGTCGGAGATGTTCGGGTGTGTCCGTGAGATTCCCCAGAAGGAGACGACCCCCTTCTATCCTCGCTCGCCTTATGGCTGCGCCAAACTCTTTGGTTATTGGATCACCAAGAATTATCGTGAATCGTATGATATGTATGCCTGCAACGGGATCCTTTTTAATCACGAATCCCCCCGGCGTGGCAAGACGTTTGTGACCCGTAAGATCACGGTCGCCCTCGGCAAGATGCTGAAGAATCCAGAGGAAAAACTTTACCTGGGAAATCTTTATGCCAAGCGGGATTGGGGCCACGCGCGCGATTATGTCGAGGGGATGTGGAAGATGATGCAACAGGAAACACCCGACGATTTTGTCCTGGCCACCAATGAGACCCACACGGTCAAGGAATTCGTGGAAAAGGCCTTTGCCCTCCGGGGCTTTGATATTGCGTGGCGCGGAGAGGGGATCGAGGAGGTGGGATACGATCAGAAGACGGGCCGCGAGCTCATCTTTATCTCTGAAAAATACTTTCGGGCGGCCGAGGTGGATCTGTTGATTGGCGATGCGACCAAGGCAAAAACGATCCTTGGATGGGAGCGCAAGACAGACTTTGATAGCCTGATTGCCGAGATGGTAGAGGCGGATGCGTAAAAAAAAAAATAATATATATTATCAAAAGAAAATCTAATCTTTCATGGTGCAACAGCAACAGCAACAGCAACAGCAACAGCAACAGCAACAGCAACAAGAACGCGATATGATTCGTGTCGTGAATGAATCATTGCACATGATTCCTGAAATCCTAAAGCCTGGGTTTAGGCCATTATCGATGAATTACGGCCAATAGCCGCTTCACAACAACAAACATCCAAAGCATAAATTCAATCATCATCCATAAAAATGAAAAAAAAATGGTTCCTTCTTACCATGATAGAAGATAACCACTAATTTTTTTTTATTTTTTCCAGTATGACATTCCAAAAACAGATCTGTGCCGTCCAGGGATGCCTCGAGAAAAAAACGAGTTATAAGAAGTCGGCCTTTTGTGCACCCCATACCTGCAAGGACCTCTTCTGTAAAAAGGCCACTGCGAGGCTTCAGGATTATTGTCCCGGGCATGGAGGATCTAGACGGTCCGTTGCCTCGATGGCACCAACGCTTTCCATGATGCGCCCCACAAGTTCCAGTCATGAGGTCAAGAAAAAAGACAGAGCACCATCACCCGATTACTCCCTCTGCACCATCCGTGGATGCCAGAAGAAGAAGACGCCTTTCAAGCGCTCGGCCTTTTGTGCCAATCACACCTGTGACGATTCATCGTGCAAGAACATCAAGATGAACGATCATCCCCGATTCTGCAATCTCCACAAGTGTGACGGACCTGACTGTTCTCATGGACGCTCCACCATTATATGGCCCGGGACCACCTATTGTCTCTATCACACCTGCAGCAAGTGCCAGATGAAACTCGCGGTCCTCGGTCCTGGTCAATTCAAGTTCTGCACGGATTGTGGTGTCCGATGTGTCATCGCCGGTTGCGATAATCCTTCCACGGACAACAATTCTCGTTATTGTGCCGATCATAAATGCCTCTATCCGCAATGTGATCCATCGATAGAAGGAAGCTATAGGGACATGCCGGAAAGCAGTTTTTGCAAGAAGCATCGATGCAAGCGTTGTAAAGGCCATCGTATTCATAGCGGCGATGCAGAATACTGTGGAAAATGCATCTATCACTGCATGCTATGTGATGCTCCCCGTCCCTCGAATCATACAGGTCGTCTTTATTACTGTGATAAGCACGGCTGCACACAATGTCACAATCAATTCAAGCACCACTATACATTTCATGACAAAAGCATCCTATCGGACAAATGCCACCAACATACCGTTTTTCCCTCCATGCCGGATACGATGGAATGGACCGAGGAGATCCGAAACGCAGCCAAGAAACTCAACGACACCATCGATCAGAAACGCGATGCCGAGGAATACAATCTGACCTGTCTCTACTATTGCTCCGATGGCTACTGCAATTGCGAGCTGATGCCGTATATAGATTGTAGCACTATAGAGAAAAAGGGTGTATCGCGTAGAGGAGAACATGTCTTTCTTTTGTCGGATATCGCTCTTGGTGAAGAGGGAAGTTATGCATGGACGATCCCTCGTTCCGGCACCGCAGAGATGATCCAATTTGAACTTATTTCCAAGTAATGAACGCATAGATAACTGAATTTTTAATGATGAGCTTAAAAAAAGTAGATCATCTGCGTCTCAACATGTGTATTGCATTGCATAAAAAACGGTGATGGGGTAGTCGTCGTCAATGATAATCGTGACTGGCGAATCGTGCTGCATGAGATGCACGAAACCCAATTTGAGCAATATAGTGACGTTAATGTGTGTTGCTATGACTACAATGCGAGTGCAGCCCAAATCTTTCGCGGCCTGAATGAGGAATCGGTTCAGCTCCTGTGCATACCCGCGCCCTCTATAAGGCGCCTCAACCACCAATCTACCCATGAGGGCCACCGGAAAATGCAAATCATTACCAAAAAGCTTGATGATCTCATGATCTGAGCATGTGTGAACCGTTAGTCTGACGGAGGCGACGATTTGGTCATGGTCTAAAATGACCCAGTGATGGCACGTGGGCAGCGTATCGTATTCATCCGTCCAGCAGTCCTTTTTGCAATGAAAAGGGCGCCAAACGGCCGCCCTCAATTCGCCGATGCGCTTGATGGTGGCAACATCGGTATAAGGCACATTAATTATATCCGTCATTATCGGATCTATAATAACAAAATAAAAACATTTATATATATTTTTTATTACACATCAAAGGTGTGTAATAATAACAATAGATGAACGCCAAACAAATTTACATGTTTCAAGACATCATCCATACTCCATTCGGGAATCAGGAGGAACAACATATTGCAAAATTGGAAACATTTCTAAGACAAGAATCATACTTTATCAAAGATTGCCTTATCGCTTATGCTATGGATAAAAAGACCCCCTCTTATATTATCCAGTATCTAATAGATAAGGGATGCGATGTGAATATGTTCAAACCGGATCTTTTTCAGATGCCTCTATTTATGGCCATTTATAATGGGCGTCCTGATCTTGTCGAGATGTTGTTGGCAGCTGGGGCGAAGATTACAAAAACGGATATTCCGGCGATTGTATTCGGTGTGAAAACCGTCGACATGGATAAAACGAATGAAATCGAAACGAGAATTATCAAAAGTCTTCTCCGTCGTGATATCAATCAATTGGATTGGTGCGATACCAATGGTAATACACCCCTTCACAAAGCCGCCCTATTTGGCAATCTGGAATCCGCACGGCTCCTTATCGCTCATGGTGCAGATATCACTATTCTCAATCAACAAGGAAACACCGCCTTGGACATTTGCCGGAAATGTAAATCCACATCATTTCGATTTTATTATGGTCATCAGTCTGTTCCAAATCACTTGGTGAATCTAAAAAAACCTCTCATTGCCGAGCTCTTGGAGAATGAAGAACGCGCCTATATTGTCTACAAGGGCTTTTTTATGTATGAAAGAGAACAAAAACTTAAATTTAGCAATAACGACAGTGACCATGTAGTGAAAGAAATTCTCGAGTGCATGTGGTTAAGGAATTACGATGTTTTTGGAGAATTAATGAGTTATTTTTTAATTTTTTCAAATTTGTAGTCTTCTCAATATCTTATTGTCTGTAAATGCAAAATGATTAAAATTTCAAAAAAAAAAAGAAGAAATAGATAAGGAAGATGAAAGATATGGTCACTATAGATTTAGAAGAAGACGTGCATGTGATGGATGTTTCACCAACACCATCACCCTCTTCTTCTTTACATTATAACCTCATTCTTGGAGGAGGTATTGGTATCAGTTTCATTATCTGGATCATTATTATTGCCAATCAATAAGATTCTTTATAATGTAAACGTCAATGTTGCTAATTCTTGATTGATGGCAGAGATGATCTTGGGTGTGAAATTATTGAGCTGTTTAAGGACTAATTTATTGACGTTATCTTCGATTGAAGAAACGCCACCAAGCATTTTGAGGAAATCGCTTAAATATGTGCTATCAGATAAATTCCATGCCACATAAGTGCTCTCAATCTGAGCATCTTGGACATCGATAATCTCAATATTGGAAATAGTATAGGTGCCATTGATATATTGTGCCTCGAAGGATATCATCGCAGATACGTAAATATTGGTGGTGACGGTCACGGTTCCATTAAGGATCAAAGGAGATATAGGTAGAAGTACGGTATTCAAGGGACATGGTCCTTCCGATGGATTAATAGCGCAATAAGTTTCATAAACACAGGCGTCGAACATATCCCAGAATGAGAGTGGGCATAAGGGAACGGGTGGACATTCAGAAGAATATAGTTGGGCGGTGGAGTTAATAGAAAATGTAGATATCGGAGTATTTTGAAATATAAATGGCATTTTATAGGTCAGACCACTTCCTATTTTGTTCGACGACAAGGGCAAACATGCACTGGAGGATGTCGTGGCGGTTAGATTAAAGGTGAAAAAATTAGAAATTGTGATATCATTTATGAAAAATACATCGAGCACTCCATACAAATTGGAACATGCTGGAGCACCCGAGGATGAGATCACTTGGGTATATGAATTGGGTAGAAAGAGGGCAAAGGAGGAGGAGGCATCGACGCCGGCAAGAATGGTAAATTTGTCCCAGACATTATTGGCGCCCAATAAAGACGCCTGAGAGGAACACGAGAGGTAACTCGGTAGGCCGAGATCCGATGCTGAGGTGGTAAAGGTAAGGTCTGAAGGAGAAATCATCTCTACATTCGTTGATTTGTTATTGACGGTGAGTGTAACATCCACCGCACCGATGGTTCCTGTGGGTGGAAACATGGTCGTTAATTGACTCTGGATCTGATTGATGATGTTGCTCATGACATCGCATGCAGTTTGTGAAGAAGGGGATGCGCTTGGTGCGATGGTAAATCCCTCGTAGGTTTTTAATTGTCGATACATTTTGTTTTTATTCTTAAAAAAATAAAATTATTTTTACATTATGAGAAATGTTCATTCCTTTCGTAATATTGTATATCTTCATCTTCTGATTTGCCTCCACGGTGTTATTATGATGTTGTTTTGTTACTATAAGCGATGTATTCTCACCCTCCTCTATAATCATGTTACGGGGATCGATATGTGCACGCGTTATATTCCTCTGTGGAGATCTGTTTTCTTGAAGAGTATCGCACCACCTATCTTTGGCTGAATAATCACATCCTTACATCGAATGCTTATTATGTGGTGCTCAAGATGCGATTTTGGAAATAATCGATGGTCCTCTTCAATCCCTCCTCGAGGTCGACCACAGGCTCCCAATTCAGGATGCTGCGGGCAAGTGTGATGTCGGGGCAGCGCTGTGTGGGATCGTCGGATGGGAGAGGCTTGTGGGTGAGGATGGATTCGGAACGGGTGAGATGGAGGATGCGTTGGGCGATCTCGTGGATGCTAATCTCGTGGGGGTTGCCGATGTTGACGGGCATGGAATAATTTGAATTCATCAGCGCAAGCAAGCCATTCACCTGGTCGTCGACATAGCAGAAACTCCGTGTCTGCGAGCCGTCGCCATAGAGTGTGATGGGCTCATTCTTGAGTGCCTGCACGATGAAATTGCTGATAACCCTCCCGTCGTTCTCATGGAGACGAGGGCCATAAGTATTAAAAATCCGCGCGATTCGTGTTTGCACGCCGCAGTGATGATGATACTCCATCATGAGCGTCTCAGCCACCCTCTTGCCCTCGTCGTAGCAGCTCCGGATCCCAATGGGATTCACGTTTCCCCAGTAGGTCTCGGATTGTGGCGAGACAGTGGGATCGCCGTAGACTTCAGAGGTGGAGGTCAGAAGGATCTTGGCTTTGACGCGTTTCGCGAGGCCCAGCATGTTTAGCGTCCCCAGGACATTGGTTTTAATGGTCTTGATGGGATTCAGTTGGTAGTCCTTGGGTGATGCGGGACAGGCTAGATGGAAGATCTCGTGGACCTCGAGACGGATCGGCTCTACCACGTCGTGTCGGATGAATTCCAGATTGGGATGGTGGCGGAGATGCTGGATGTTCTCCATACATCCCGAGAAATTGTTATCCAGGCAAAGCACACGATGACCCTGATTCAATAGCTTCTCGCACAGATGGCTGCCTATGAATCCAGTGCCCCCCGTTACCAAGATGGTCTTCATGATTCTTTTTTTTTCATGTAAGAAAAAAGAATTCTATAGGAATAAAAATACTTTATGGAACTTTCTGTCTATCCATTCGATGAGGAAGAGACGATCTTGTATCGTCTTTCCAAGGAGCTTAATATCCCCTTTTGGTTGCTGGCGTTGGAAGAGAAAAAATTTACAGCCGTTGCGATGGACGAGGACAAGAGAGTGATTCGTTACCGAGACAGGACGGAAGAGGTCAAGAATAGCCGTGAAAAAACATCCTTGGACTATCTTCGATATCACAAGGACAATCCCGAGGTATGGGAAGAGGTGGCGGCAAATGGTATGGATGTGGTGCAATTGCGAGACCGATTGAAGGAGGAAATCTCTCTGGAAAAAAAACAATTGGCCGAGATCCGCAGGAGGACTCGGATCCTGGAGATGCTGACTAGAGAAAAGGAGGTGGCAACGAGCAGCTGGAAGATAGAGACCCATCTGATGAAATACGTCCTGGAGGAGGAGCGTTCCATGGGACAGATACTGGATGACATGGAATTGCCCGAATCCTGCCTTCTTGCGGTCTGTCGACAGGACTATTATCGGTGGGGGAAGAAGCTATCGCTCTTTTGCAAGACAAGGAAGAAGCTGGATCCACATGTCTTGGAGATCGCGGAGCGCATGGGAGAGATCCCTCGTCCCGGCATCTATCTTTATAGATCGGATGGTCTCTCCCCCATTGTTCTTCAGAGAGAAGTCGAGAACAGCGGGACCGTGGAGCTCGAGATGGAGAAGAGAGAAGGCGATCGAGGGCTTGTTGAGGGAGTGATGGATGCACTGGGCATGCATCGATTGCGCAGCACGATCGACATCGGCATGATGGGTCATTTCTTCTTCAGAAGTATGTTTATCGAGGTTCCGTTGCTACAGGACGCCTGCATGAATGATCCCGTCTTTTCCTTCTTTTTTTCCATCAATGAATTGCGTCGCTCGTCGCTGGAGAATAATGTCCCTCTCGTCTTCCGTCCTTTTTTGGTTTCTTTCTTTGGTCTAGTGGAGAATGCGAATCGAACCGAGGATGTAACGGTGCGGAATCTCCATCGCCAGTCGGGATTCCAGGTCCATATTACGCTCCACGCGCCCATCTCGCAGGAGAAGATTGGTATCTTCTTTTATCTCATGAGCCGATTGATGGGTCGATTCCAGAGCCATCGCGACAAGTGGCTTGAGGAATATACCCAATACCTCCCCGCTCTGCCCGAGCAGTTGGAGAAACAAAAGAAGGATCTCATCAAGAACAAAAAAGAGGACCGGCCGGAATATTTCGACAAGTATCCACGCATGTTTGTCACCAGCTACTACAGTGTGGTCTGCCAGCAAAAGAAGCAACCCGTCCTCTTTACTCAGGAGGATGTGGATGCACTCCCCGTCGACCAGCGCCACCGTCTCTTTCGCTTTCCGCTCCAGACCATTGCGGATGAATTCCATCCCGAATACTATTACTGTCCCAATGATGCCTTTCCGCATCCCGGGCTCAAGCAGATGAATCTCAAGGGCGAGGACATTTTCATCAATGTGGCTCCCTGCTGCTTTGGTTCGCCCCAGGATGAAAAGACTGAAAAAATGATGAAAAACATCCGCACCAAGGATGATGAGGAGGAGGAAGGAGGAGGTAAGAAAAAAAATGCAATGGTCAAGGACACCAATAATGTGATTACCGGCAAATTCATCATCAAGCAGCCCGACCAACTCGGCACCATCCGTCCCCCCTCCATGGAACGCTTTTTATTGGCACTGAACCCGTTTCCCACCTACTACCGCATCGGGATTGAGGCTTCGCCATCCTCGCTCCTCTCCTGCATGATCACCATGCGAAAGCTCCAGGGCAATCCGGTCCGCACGGACGTCACCGAGATCCGTCGTCGCATGGCCAAGCATGCCGGATGCGCCGAAGCCTGTCTCCAAGAAAATCCAGGCATGGAGGTCGAGGCGATACGGCGCGATATTGAGGATCCCGTCGTTTACTTTGATCCTCGGCGATTCTTTCGGGCGGTGGAGCTGTTTTTTGGTGTGCGCCTAATTGTCTTTGCCAAGCCGCCCGAGATGCTGCTGGAAGACGCCGATCTCCTCTTTCCGGACTCGATGCGATCTCATTATTCAGATTCGCGTTCCTTGTCCCTTCCCGTGATGGTCGTCTTTGAGCACTGGGGAGGCAAGACCAACATCCTCGCCAAACTGCCTTATCCCCACTGCGAATTGATCGGATACAAGCCCTCCACCGAGACGGCCATGAGGGTCCAAATGGAGCCAGGTCCCGTCTTTCAGGTCCTGGACCATCTCCGCTTCCAGTTCGATGGCGATACGGCTCTTTTCCCTCTTGTCCGGAAGAGGACATGGTTCGGGTCCAAGATGGTGGGCCAGTCCACGGACAGCCTGGGCAAGGTCCGTGTTGTGTATTTCCGTGCCGGTGGGATAGTCCTTCCTGCGATCGTGGAGCCACCCCTTGCGGTCATGGACGATGTGGACCATCTCCCGATGCCACGGGAATTTCGTCCCACACCCTACCGCGCCGTGCATACCTTTCTTAACAGGTTTGATTCGTGGTCCAAGATTGTCCTCCCCGATAAGGACGGAGAGGTGGCCTACTGGACCACGACGCAACGAGGCGTGATGTGGAAGAATATGGACGAGTCCACGAATGTCCGATTCACCTTTGCGATCGCCATCCCTCCTCAATCCGATCGCGATATTGAACCCGCATCTCCGATTCTGTCCGAGGGCCTCGCGAGTCCTTTTTTCGTCTCGGACTCGGAGGGTCTCGATATTATTCGCCAGGAAAAGATTGCCCGGTGCCTCTATGATCTGGCCATTCATCTCTTTTCCCTCTTTCTCCAGCGCCACCAGATTCATGCGGGCGCCGTGGATCCCGATACTCTTCTGGATTCTTTCCGACGGAGCCATGTCCTCCTTGATCCGGCCTATGCCTATCCTCCATTGGATCGCATCACACCCGATTCGGCCAAGCTCTTTTTGCACGGCACCGACCACATCGTCCTTCCCTCAGAAGCCTTTTGGAAGCGTGTGCGATACAATCTGAAATGGACCCTCTTTCATCGCCCCGCAGCGCTGGACTCTTTGTCGGTGGCGATGCCCTCCTTTTATCAGAAGATTACCGACTTTCAGTCCAGTGCCAAATATTACTATTGCCACCTCGAGCGTCTGGATTCTGTCTTTCGCCATGCTGTCGGAAAGCGATACGAGATGGAATCCGCTCCCCTCGAGATGCTCAAGAAGGACCGGATACTATGGTATCATCGCGAGCAATCCCCGGTTCCTTATCCTTCACTTGTCTACGCCTTTCCCACCCTCTCGGCGTCTCTGGCCGCCTTTCTTCATTACCATCGCCTGGGATTTATCCCCGAGGTCGCGGCGGTCCGAGACGCCACCACAACCTTTGCGGATATCACAGAGGCCAGCATCTACCAATGGAAGGAGGACGATAAAAAATGGGAATTAGTCCATGAGGTGGAGAGCAGCGATCAGAATCTTTTTCTACATACGAGCGATGCCGTCACGCGTCTTTTGTTGCCACTGCAAAAATAATATTATTTTTTAAAAAATATTTATATAAGAAGAAACCATGATAGATATCTTTGATATACCGACCCCTGATACAATCGATCCCAGATTATGGGGACGAGGCGCATGGGATTTTCTTGACATGGTCGTGGTCATGTATCCCAAGGAGGATCCTCCATTGGCGCACCGCGACGCCGTTGCGTCCCTTCTGGAAAATTTCCAGCATTTTTTACCGTGCCCAGAATGCAAAAATAATTACCAACAATTCCTCTTGGACCATCCTATTGGCGATGCTGTCCTCTGTCGTAATAACCTGGTAGAATTTTACTATCAATTGCGCATGGATGTGGCCCGTCATACGAAACAGACCCTGCGACTCACCATGCGTGATCTCTGGCAGCAGATGGTGTATCGCTTTAAGCTCTGGGAACCACCCCATACCGCTCAGAATCGCATCCTCCCCATGAATCCCACCTCCTCTCGTTTCCTGGATGAACGACGCTCCCGCCTCTCGTCCCGTTCCGGTGGTTGTGGTTGCAGTAGTCGTTGATGATTTTTTTATCCATAGTTTACACTAAAAAAATCAAACTCAGCATAGCATCATCCACGGCCTTGCCAAGGGACTCTTCATTTTTTGTCTGTCCATCGACCGGTCGTTCACGACAGGCTGATAGAAAAGGTATTCACACAGACCCGTCTCGTCATAGGACAGGTCGTCCCGTCGGTGTAACGACGAATCCAGGAGATAACCGAGGATCGAGGCACCGATATACCACCAACCATCTTCTTTCAACTTGCCATTCACCACCAAAAGACATAATACAAACACACGCGGTATCAAGATCGACAGAGACTCGTCAAAATCATGAGCCGCACCGCGCATCTGCACCAATAGTATGGAACTAGCCACCATCGATATGGGCGTCTTTTCCGCTCGATAGAGAGCGTTCATGGCAAGAGGATTGAACAGGAGCCGTCCCATGCCTCGACACGAAGGATCATGGTAAACATAAAAGAAAAAATCCATCAGAGGCGCAACGACCATCATGGTCATCAGCATCGGGACATATTCCTGGAGGGAGAACATGAATAAAAGGAGATAGGGCAGCACATATTCCAAATGACTCATTTCTATGGTGGGGTAAAAATGTTTAAATTGTTTTTTTTTTTCTTAAAATAAAAACATTATATGCAAGAACATCATTCATCTTCAAGACATTCATCTCCAAGACAGCCGTTAAGTGTATCATCTACATCTAATCATCCGAAGAAATCTTGGTATATCCAATTCATGGATAAGATAAATAAAAATTGGGTGATGATATCGTTTGTTTTCCTAGTTATCGTCTTATTCATTAGTGCACTTGTTGTTGGCCTCAAAGTGCGTTCAAATAATAAGAAAAAAATAGATTCAAATCCCGTCATCATTCAGTCCAAGGAACCCGTCTGTTATTATACTGTCGGTCCCTCGGATACCCTGGCGAGCATTGCTTCACAATTAGGAATACAAGAATCGATTCTCCAGTCAAATAATCCATCCATCGATTTTACGAATCTGCAAACAGGTTCAAAGCTCGTCATTCCTGGTGCTGTTTGTTATACGACTGTGTCTGGTGATACATGTGATTCCATCGCCAATAAATACTACACCACGGTTTCCATGCTGCAATCTATGAATCCATCATTATCTTGTGATACTATAATCGCTGGGCAGACGCTCTTGGTGCTGATACCTGGGATGTATCCTGCGGCATCGATCTCTACATTACCTCTGAAGAATTAAATCGTCGGACATTTATACTTTTTTTTGAACATTTAAAACGCCGATTTTAAATTTTATATTTTTTCAATTCTCTTTTTCTTGTCGATTTTTCTCTTATATTTATTGTCTTGAGGCTGGACGATGCTATCCATTCTTAGATCTTTAGGTGTGGTGGAGGATGGATTGAATGAATTAAATAAATTTTTTATGAAATAAAATATTTTAGAAGATAAAAAAAAAATATGCCTAGATCTCATCACTATTCACGATTACCAGATCCTCAAAAGAAGTGGTCTGATGTTTTTCACGAGATCATTCATAATCCTTTTATCGTTGGCTTTATTGTATTGTGTATTTTGGTGGTGGTTGTTGTGCTTGTGATTGTATTTCGTCCTAAAAACAATACAACGACCAATGCGGCGAATGGATGTTATACTGTGGGAAGTGGTGATACAATGACCATCATCGCCGCCCGTCTTGGTATCTCGGTAGTGGATCTCGAGGCCAGTAATCCCTCGGTGGATCCAAACAATATACAGATTGGTTCTTTGCTCGTGATTCCCAATGGGACCTGTTATACGGCGGTTTCGGGGGATTCGTGTGATTCCATTGCCAAAAAATATAACATGACTCTGGACAGGCTCTATTATCTTAATCCGAACGTGATTTGTGGGGATCAGATGAAGGTCGGTCAGGTCTTTTTGGTCGCGATTGGTCCGACCACTAGTTCTTCACCGAGCGGCACCACCTATACGGTCAAGGCTGGAGATACATGCAATAATATTATCGGGATCTATCACATCACTCTGGACCAATTAGCTCAGGCGAATCCGGGACTGGACTGCTCCAATCTGCAGATTGGTCAGGTATTGGACATTCCCTCGTCATCATCTCCACCCGTAATTACCGGGATTCAAGGATACTTTTACGGTTGTAATGGAACAAATGGTCAGTGCGCGTGTGTGAATGGTGCAGTCCAATCACAAGCACCGGTGGGCAATCTGGCGGCTTTGTTCGTCTTTGATGAGAATGAAAGACCGTCTGTTATCCAAAAGGGCATGGTCGCCAATCCCAATTATTGGTCTGCCTATCAATATTCTGGACCTGCTTCTTGCACCTACAAGGCATATACCTTGGGAGGGATTGCGATAGATTGGAATACCGAGGCCGATTATGTCGATAACAATCTCATCTCGGCGATCGCCAATGCAGGATACAATACCATTATTTTTGATGTAGAGAGCATGATCGATCAGAGTAAATTCACTCAGATTACTGCCCTTATGAAACAAAAAAATATGACGGTGATGCTGTATTCTTTTCAGTATGCAGACCGATACTTTACAGGCTTTATCCCGTCCAGCTTTGCGAATGTTGATTATGGTATTCCGAGCATCTATGGTGGTGCCTATAATGGCGGCAATTGTAATTATGATTCCATCTGCAATCTGGATTGGTGGCTCACCATTTTTGGATCGGAGGCCAAATTGATTCTAGGCATCACCGTTGGCACATGGCCCGCCGTGCAGAAATTTCCCCACAAGAATGGCACCGTCGCCGATGGTGGATTTGCGGGCTACATCGAATGGCTCTATTCCATCGGCTCTTGTGATGCATCGACGTCTGTAACGTGCGGATCGAATCCTTGCTAAATTGAAACTATTTTGATTTTTTTTTTATTCTAAATAGTCTGATAAGTCTAGAATAAAAAAAATGAGTCGGAGCACGAGACGTCGAAATACTACGAATGAGAATACCAATGTGTATCCCGATCTTCTTGAGGCCGCCAATGCCTCTCTGAATAATGTCCTTATTCCTCCTCCCACGCCAAGGCCACGTGGTCGGCCAAGAAAGAATCCGGTCGTCGCTGCTCCAGCACCAGCACCAGCACCACCACCACCAATGATGATGGAGGAGGATGACATACGGAGGCCGGATCATGTGAGGCGCGAGCAATTGATTCATCACCATGGATTGACGACGACGACTGATCCTGAGGATCGGATGCTGGAAGAGGCCATGGCCCTGAGCCGTGCGGAATTCGCCGCGGCGGCCCAGCGAGAAGCGATGCTTCGACGGGAACAAGAGGAGCGTGCCGCCCTTCGCCATGCGCTCGCCATCCCCGTCTCTCGACTCGGCATGTGGCAGCGTTCCTCCTCCACCCCTCGTGAGGAAATGCTGTTCCTCACACACATCCTCGATACGATCCATTACCGCACCCGCAGCGAGGAAGAGGAACACCTCCTCGCACCACCACCCCTAGCCGAACAACATCACCAGGCATTTGATTCATTTATCCGCTCGCTCCACAAGAGCAAACTCTATCAACCGATTGCCGCCCTCTTTTCAACATGAATTTGATGGCTAATTTCAATCCATTTTCACGTAAATTTATTTATCTATAGAATAAATAATAATGTTTCGACGGCTCCTGGATCCAAAGATACTGGGGGAGGGATCGTTTGGACGGGTATACGGTCCCTATGATATACAAGATGTGCGTCTATTTCTATCTAGATGTGATACTGATAATACGACATATATACAAAAAGATCTGGAGGAATCGGGGCTTTATGTGATCAAGATTCTTTTTCAGGAAAATAGATTGGACAAGCGCCGGAGCGAACAGATGGGGGAACTCTTTATGCGTTATCAGAGAGGAAAGACACAACGCTTGATCGCGCCTCTCGTGGTGGGAAGGATAAAGCGAAAGGATCTGAATGCACTACTCCCCGTGTCATCGTTTAGAAAGATTTCCTTTCTTTTTGAGATCCAACGATATGCGGGCGGAGATAACATGTATGATGTCATTATGTATACTCGAAAATCTGTCCGATGGTCCATTCATAATGTGTTGACTCTGTGGAATTCCATGATGGAGATTTTGGAGATCGGGGTAGCGATGATTGAGGGTGGATACCTGATCAGTGATATCAAGATGGACAATATGATCATCGATGAATCGGGTATGTGGATGATCGATCCTGAAGTGTATCCACAAACCGTGTTTACCACCATGAAAAATATCGTCGTCACACCCAATCCAATGAATATGCCCGCTCAATTTCTTAATCCACACTTTTTTTCTCCGAATCCGTTACGAACCTACACCTTATTGTATCGTCGAGATTGGATGAAATTGAAAAAATTCTATCAGCATACCAATAGCCACCGTCTTGATACTCTCTTGGATCTTACCTCCAAGACGGTGCGATATCAGAATCCTGCCTTGTTTATCCGCCATGTTGCGATCCTTGGTCTTTTCTATCCTTTTCTCATGATCATGATCTATATCATAGACACAAAGATTTCCATCAAGCAATTCTCGCCCGAATCCCGCGAAATCATTCAAAATATAAATGACCTTTGTTACAAGATTCTTCAAACAAGGGCTTCCTACAATGCACATAATATGCTGCAAATGATGAGATTGGCGACCACCAAAAACTTTCGTCAAACGATCGCATCCACAAAACCATCCTCCTCCTCCATTCGCGATTCAATATCGATCGTCCCCCCTCTTGCTCTCCAGTCTCACACGATTATCCAAGACTATATCAAGAAAAAAAAGAGTGGACGATCTAAAGACGACGGCGTCCTGGAAGAAAAAGCAAGCAAGAATGGCAGTCAAGATTTTTCTCAACATGATTGTCAAAAACGAGGCGCGGATCATCGAGAGGTGTCTGAATGCGGTGCAGTGGGTGGACGGTGTGGTGATCAGCGATACCGGCTCGACAGACAATACCGTCGAACTCATCGAGTCTTGGCTCAAGACGAACGACAAGCTGGGTGCGGTTGTCCAGAATGAATGGAAGAATTTTGGGCACAATCGCACCGAGGCGCTCAAAGAGGGTCGCAAGTGGTGTTCCGAGAACGGTCTGGATCTCCATGAGGTGTATTTTGTGCTGATCGATGCCGACATGATTTTTCCCGCCATTACGCTCCGCGACTGCATCGAGCAGGCGGACCTATGGGATGTGCGCCAGCAGAATGCCTCCATTATCTATCATAATCTGAGGGTGGTTCGGGCGAGCCTGGATGTAATCTGCAAGTGTCCGACGCACGAATATTATGACGTCCTGACGAAGGATGCGACGAGGAAGACATATGAGGGTGTGATTATCGAGGACATCGGGGATGGAGGTGCCAAGAGCGATAAGATTGAGCGTGATATTCGTCTCTTGAAGGAGGGATTGGTGGAGGAACCGAAGAATTGTCGCTACTGGTTCTATCTGGCGAACACGTATCGGGATTCGGGGGATTTCACAAATGCGATCCTTGCCTACCACCAGAGGATTGAGATTGGCGGGTGGTATGAGGAGACCTATTGTGCACACCTCTACAAGGGCGATTGTCACAAAAACCTGGGTCAGCATAAAGAGGCCGTTGCGCTCTGGCTCGATGCCTACCAGGTGGATCCGGTGCGGTCCGAGGCCTTGTGGCGCATCGCGGTATACTATCGGACCATCGCCAAGCATCATATCGCGATGCTCTTTATCGACAAGGGTCTCAAGATGGAGCAGCCGACGGACCGTGTCTTGTTCCTGGAAAAGCCGGTCTATGAATATCAATTCCTGTATGAGATGTCCATCTGTGGCTACTATGTGAATGACAAGTCCCGTGGAAAACTAGCCTGCAAGATGCTGCTGGACAAGCCGATGATTCCACCTGGAATCCACGAATCGGTGGTAAATAATATGGAATTCTACAAATAAAGTTATTTAATAAATTCTGTATTTATTGAATAAAACATACATGTCGAATAGAGAATCCGGATTCCGAATCCATAATGGCACCAACCAAGTCTGCACTCCGTGTAATATCTCCTCAGGATCAAATTTCAATGTGATTGGAGGTGGCTGCCAGCGCCGTCGGAGCTCTCCAACACCTGCACCTACTAAACCTACCCCTACCGAACCTACACCTACCGAACCTACACCTACCGAACCTACACCTACCGAACCTACCCCTACTGAACCTACATCTACCGAACCTACACCTATCGAACCTATTCCTACTGAACCTACACCTCCCGAGCCTACTCCTACCGAACCTACACCTACTGAACCTACACCTCCCGAACCTACACCTACTGATCCTACTCCTACTGAACCTACACCTCCCGAGCCTACTCCTACCGAACCTGCACCTACCGAACCTGCACCTACCGAACCTACACCTATCGAACCTATTCCTACTGAACCTACCTCTATCGAACCTGCACCTACCGAACCTACTCCTACCGAACCTACTCCTACCGAACCTACAATATGATCCAAATTATATCTATATCTAGTGAATCAAGAGATCTAAGATTTTATCTATAAAAAAAGAAAATAATGAATGTCATTTCAGATACCAGTAATAAAAATAATAGGGATACATCTCATTGGATACACGAGACGGTGAACTTTGATAATATGGAAGGTATGACGAATTATGTGGAGACAACATTAAAGCTGATGCAGGATGATCTGAATACTTCAACACGATCAGAGAGTATTTCTCGGAAGATCCCTTTTCATTGTGAAAGTGCCGATAAGACTTTTGTTGTGACTTGTCTCGATATCTTTAAAGAAGCGGGTCATAATACGATTGGCATCACGGTTGGATATAGGATATATCATTGTGATTATTCTTATATCTTTGATTATGATATTCATGGATTGCGAGATGCGGAGGATGTCGTGCATGCTGTATTTCATTGTATCCTAGATATGCATCTATGCAAGGAGTGTTTCACGTTCACGTCGTCGGAGCATCAATTATGCAACACCTGTATCCCGAATCGCATCCGAGAAGAATACTCGAGAGTCCATCGAGGCAATACTAATATCGATGTATGCACGATATGTATGGAGACGGTCTATCTGTCGCGCATACGGTGTGGACATTCCTTCCATCGGACTTGTCTCATCGGTCTCTGCAAGAATCGATGGTTCGATGAGAATACCAAGCCGATTAAATGTCCTCTCTGTCGGGCTGAAATTACCTCCGAAGACAAGTATGATTATTTCATGTATTCTTCTTGATCTTGAGTGATTTCTTTCCGTTTTCACACGAGGTGCATTCCATCATGGAGAGATTCGGATAGGCCCTGTCGAGATTGCCGTATTCATTGGACGAGGTAAAGTTATTCGAAGAAGCTACAAACGAAGACACCTCTTGGATGTAGTTTTCGCGTAGTCGTGGTTGTTGTGGTTTTCCTCTCTCCATTTCTTTATTTTTTTATTAGTGCAATAAAAAAAAAATGATTCAAAAATGATTCTCTCTTTTATTCAATTCAGAGATGAAACGTTCGATCTTGGTGCCTCTTTATCGTTTAGGACACGATCCATTGTGAACTTATTACCACCACCACCTATCCTTTTCATATGGATAGCCATCAGATCCGTCGAGATTATGCGATACTTCCCAATCCGATTTTTACCTTTCTCGATAAGGCGACGGTGCTTACAGATACCCTACTTGATTATGGCGATGACAAGGAGGATAAAGTCTTGAGATTGAAGAATAATCTTACTATCGATCGTCGTGATTGCGGTAAATACATGCGTGTGTCGACGTCCTTTATCACCTCTCATCTTCCATGGTGGCATCCATCACATCAAGAAATGCTCGTGGATTGGATACGACTCACACCTCCCTCGAACGATGAGGATTGTCCATCCAATCTCTTTGTAATCGTTCCTTGAGGAGATTCCAATACTGTTGCATGTCGGGGCGTCTCCAGACGGGAAGACTGGATGTCATCGCGTAATCTTGTATCAGATCGGTTGAATTGTCTAGTTTGATTTTTAATCGTATCGCGGCGCTCTTGGAGCGGGTATTTCTAGAAAAATAATGGGTCTCTTGTCGACAGATCGGACAGGTAGGCCTGCGCAATACAATCCATGTCTTGGCACAATTGAGACACAAGGAATGTCCACATTCCAGGCGGATTGTTCGAGGAGATAAAGGGCGAATCTCATGGTAACAAATTGGGCATTCCATTTATTTTTTTATTATTTTTTCTTCCATCCGTGATTGATCGCATTCAGCAATCGGACCATCGCTTTGGCCTTTTCCAGTGTCGTCCCGTAGGCCTTGATTTCTTTGGTCTCGGTGTTGTAGACGCGATACAAATCCTTGTTTGGTAGTTTACGCACTTTGTAGGGCATATTTCTTCTTAATGAAAAAAAAAAGAAATCTAAAGAATTTCACGGACAATATGAAATGGAGACCAAGATGACTCATATCCTTCTGGACGCTCATTGGTAGACGGGACGAGGTGGTGGTGTGAAAAAAGTGGCCGGGACATGCTGGATGAATTATATCGTAACTACAATTTTACGGTGCTTCATCGCGTATTCCACTTTTTTGAGCCACAGGGAATGACGTGTGTTTATGTATTGAGCGAATCACATCTCTCGGTGCACACATGGCCTGAGGATGATTTTGTCTCGATTGATCTTTTTTGTTGCCTGGATTATTTCAAAGAAACGTCTGGACTTATTTCGATGGAGTCGCGTATTCTTCATAGGGTCCAGGCCAGGCCGCCGAAATCAGAATAGGAGTTGGGGATTTGTGCGCTAAATCGCATCGAGCAGTGCTGGCATAATTGTTCGTATTCCACTTTGCCACAAAAGGGATGGATGCTGGGATCACAGTCATCTGTGCACCAGCATTTCAAATGTCGCTGCAACCATCCCGGGCCGGTAAAGGTGTTGTAGTAATCTCCGACCACGCGACCGATCGCGGGCGAATACATGTCGGGATACGTCTGATTTAATGTCTCATACATGCTTATTTTTCTTATCATAAGAAAAATAAATCCATCCTTAGATTTCCTCCCCAAGTCCCTTGAGAATATTATTAAGTTCTGTCTTCTGGTTTTTGGTCAACTTGCCGGTCAGCACCTTGGGTAAGGTCTCCTTGGTGGCCTTGGCGAGATGAGGATATTTCTTTTCCACCACCTTCTTTTCCGACTTCTTCTTTTCCACAGGCGAGGTAAAAAAATCCTTGATGCTCTCATACATGGCGGAAATTATATTTTCATCCACCTCTTGATCCTTGACCTCCTTCACCTTGGGCCAGACCTTTTTCGTCACGACCGCCTTGGCCGCTTTTTTCGTCTTGGGTGTTTTGGACTCTAATTCCTTGATCAGCTCATCGATCAAGTCCATTTCCTTCTGTAACTGCTCCATTTGCTCTTTCTCTGTTATTTTTTTCTTGGCCGGCATTTCTTTTCTTTTTATTTAAGATTATATTTTTTTTAATTAATTAAATTTTGAATTGACCGGGCGGGACAGGCATCTTCTGCACACCAGGTCTCACTGGAAATATCTGTTTATTTGCCTGGTCAACAGGTATGTTATTCTGATGCAATTGCGATTGTGTTTTGAGATATTGTTGGAGTTTTTTCTGAATTGAATTTGAATCGACCCATATTAGTGGTGGTGCTTGTGGTGATTGTGGCACTGCTTGTGGTGCTTGTGGCACTGCTTGTGGTGGCACTGGTGATGAGGATAATACATTTGATATCTGTGATGCTGTTGATTGTGACACTGGTAATGCGGATACTACTTGTGATGCTGATTGTGCGGATTGCTGTAATGATTGTGGAACAGGTTGTGGAACAGGTTTTTTTCTAAGGAAGATGATCATTATGACGATGATCAAGATGACAATGATGCCAATGACGACTCCTGCGATGATAATATAGAGAAGATGCTTATTGATGGTTTTGGAAGTCGGGGTAGAATTTATATTTGGAGAGGGTAACAAGGTGGTGGTAATAGGTAATATCTTGTTGCTATTGACGGGCGACGAGGTGGTGGTCGAAAAGGATGAATTTGGAGAAGGTAAATTGGTGGTGGTCGAAAAGGAGGAATTCGGAGAAGGTAAATTGGTGGTGGTCGAAAAGGATGAATTTGGAGAAGGTAAATTGGTGGTGGTTGAAAAGGCGGAATTCGGAGAAGGTAAATTGGTGGTGGTGGAGTTGGAAAAAATGGGTGCTGCGGTGGACGTATTATTCATATTCATGGAGGAAAACTGAGGGGGTAATGGTGGAAAGGACAAGAAATCTTCTCGTTGATGGGCAGCGGGACGGACTACCCATTCATTTCGAGTGATATCAAAGTCAAGACAATCGTCATTCTGTCCCGATACACAAACATAGCGATCTTTCTTCAAGAGCGGCATGTAGCTATTCATGAATTGGATCCGTGTCATCTTATCCTTGGCCTCGCAGAGCGAGGCGCAGATCGGAAGCGGGGAATGTTCGGCGGTGCACCGCGACTCGACAAAGGAACGACATGTCGCCGGATTCCTACACATCTTATTGCAGATCCGCTCGCAGAGGGCCGGATTGGCATATGGATTATGGGGAGCATAGCATTCTTTTCGACAATACTCGGCACATTGGCGTTTGTCCTCACACACCGTCGCTTCTTTGCATATTTCCTCTCTTGTTTTTTCAGGAATGACAATTTCTTCTTCTATATATAAATCATCGAATTCATCATCAACATCAAATGACATTGTGCTTTCTTACTTCCATGAAAAAAAAAAATTGTTTTGGTTTTTAGAAAAAAAAAAATAAAAAAATAAAAACCTCCGATTAAAGAAAACCATACCAAAACTCCACACCCACCATCCCCGTCACCCCTCCCTCCGCCATCCCCCCGCG
>Ga0114971_10000459_pt1 | contig 26439 bp, 21 predicted proteins | sample M_140625_MF_Meta_FD_87320 | JGI IMG/M metagenome (GOLD analysis project Ga0114971, IMG submission 87320) | Freshwater microbial communities from Lake Montjoie, Canada to study carbon cycling - M_140625_MF_MetaG | ecosystem: Environmental > Aquatic > Freshwater > Lake | place: Lake Montjoie... | reverse complement strand
CCGTTGGTTCTACAATAGCATCTGATGTTTCAGTAAGACGATTAAATAACGATGACTTCCCTACATTCGGTCTACCAACAATAACAATAGTATAACTCATGCGGCAAAGATACGCACTTATGAGGCGTTTCGGCCATTACAACGCCTACAATGGCTTGTTGTTCTGCATCCAACAGTAGATTTTCTTAATTTGTGTGTCCGTTAATTTACCCCCATTCTTGGGCATTGCGCTGTAACCTGCATCGTGCTCTACCGAGCCTAAAATGGCATCGTTGTTTGCCGAAGCAGCCCCTGAATAAGTGCTTAAGTCTATTCCCGACGAATGGTATTGCGAGCTGTGACAACCCGAAGTGGCGCAATTGGCATCGTAGATAGGCTTAATGTCGTAATTGTATGTTGGAATATTTCCCGTGCAGTCATAACCCTTTTGATATTTATCGCAACTGAGTAATACAGAGGCCACAACTGATATAACAACGATTGATAGAAAAATCTTTTTCATGTCGAAGAATTTATACGAATGTAATGACTGAAAGAAGATTTCATTTCAACAAGAGAAAAAAAAAGAGCTGTCCTTGAACAGCTCTTTTCTTCGAAATGAATAATCAACCTATTCTTTCACGAAAGGAACGCGTTGAATTTGATTACCGTTTTGAAGCGATAAGAAGTAATATCCGTTGCTCAATTCAGCAACATTCAATTGGAACGTGTTGTTCGCAGCTCCATTACCGAAGTTATTTGCGAACACTTCTTTTCCGTCTATTGAATAGATGCGAATGAGGGTGTTTTCGCTTGGATTCAATTGTGAAGCCTTCACTGCAACACTTCCTGAAGTTGGATTCGGGAACATGTTCACTGAAGTAGCATTTGAAGTTAGCTCATTAATTGAACTCGGATATGTTCCCGTGGTGTTCAACCAGAAACCATTCATTTGTGCTCCGCCTGGACCAGATACTCCGTTTGCATCCATGGTGAAGGTTACGCAACTTGTAGCTGTGCAACCGTCGAAGTAATGAACAGTTAAACAAACTGTGTATGTTCCGATTGAATCATAGAAATAAGCAGGATACCACTCATTCGAAGTCATTCCGTTTCCGAAATCCCAAGTCACCGAACTTACGGTAGACAAGTCACCATTCCAGAAGATCAAAACAGAATTTTCCATTTCAACCATTGAATCTGGCATTAATTCAATTGTAGTTGAACAAGCCGTGTCAACTGCGCAATCTGAGTTCAAACCGAAAACAGCTGATTGAAAACTTCCTGAAACCAAGTCGGTAGAAATTAATACCGTTCCGTTTGCTGAAATGCTAATTCCCGAAGCTGTACCTCCGTCCCATCCGTCACCGAATGTGTCGAACATGTTCAATGTGTAACATCCGTCCGCTAGACAAGTGTAACTGGTTATTGAACCATTTGATACGGTAGACTGTCCGCCAATAAGAATAGTTCCATTCGCGTCAGCAATGTTATATGAACTTTCGTTGATAAACACTCCAGGATTAAAATCGATTGCAACTGCAGTTCCGGTTGTGCAACCGCTGAAGCAAGAACCATTATCTACAACAGCCAACGGATTGTAATTCACAGCTGTTGAATCCATGCAGCCATAAACAAGAACACATGATCCATCGTCTGTTGTCGCAGTTGAGTTGTAGTTCGAAGCCAATGGGTTTGTACATCCGAAGATTTCTCCGCATGTTCCATCGATACTGAAATTTACCGATTGAGTTACTAGGTTATCTGCTAATCCCGTGTGAATCACTTGACCTTGTCCGTTGTTAATCCAGAAGTAACCGTTGTACCAACTTGGTAGTCCTGCATTGTTCGTCATTACCGCAGTGTAACACTCACCTGCTTGTAGGCAAAGACTTGTGTTGTAAATTGCTACGTTGGTCAATGAAGGAGAAGACCAAACGGTATCTCCAGCTGAATTCAAAATAGAAAGAGCAACTTGATCTCCGTTTGAAAACGTGCAGATGTATAATGCGGCGTTCACGCTTCCTACTCCGTTGCAATAGGTACAAGATCCATTGTCAACGTTTGCATTTGCATTGAAGTTTGTAGCAGTTGGATCTGTGCATCCTTCATACAAGCAGCCGATGTTTACGTTCGCGATTGGATTGTAGTTCGTGGCAGCTGGATCCATACATCCTTGAACAGAAGCAGTTCCGCAATTAGCCACTCCTACTCCAAACATGAATTGTCCTTGATTTCCAGTTGCAAAAGTTCCTGAGTATGAGCTCTCCCCCATAACAAAAACATTTAACGCACCACCGTTCCATCCGTCTCCGAATGAATCGAACATATTCACTCCGTAGCAACCTACTGGCAGACACCATACTCCACCCGGTGTTGAACCTGTTCCGTTTGCAACAACAGTTCCTGTAGTAGTATTGACTACTGTGTAACTCATTTCATTTGGATAAAATCCGGGGGTCACTGTGTACGAAACTTGCGTACAAGTGGTATCTACTTGTGCCTTCGCCACGAAGCCCGTGGTGAATAGAAGGGCAATTAAAAATAAACGTAGGGTTAGTTTCATAGTTTCAATTTAGTGTCACGAATATATAATGACTCGTTGGAAATCAGACTATCAACTTAGAAAAAAAGTTGCCCAACCTTGGAAATGTTGAAAAACGCTTATTCGAAAATGGCTCCACTGCCTATCAATTCCTCACCAATATAGAAAGCGGCAAACTGTCCTTTCGCCACGCCGTATTGGGTTTCGTGAAAGATAACATACGTGAATTCACTTCCAACTGAAACATTCGCCTTGAATAATGGCTGTCGATAGCGAATACGGCAGTCGACTTCCAAAAGGCTTCCATTTAAAGGCTTCAAATTTTCTTGAATCCAATGGGCCTCCTCGTTTCTTATGGACAAACCTCTTCTTGCCAGCGCAGGATGCGTTTCTCCTTGAGCGGAATAGACTGCGTTTTTCTCAACATCAATAGCCACTACGAACAACGGAATGGCTTGTCCGCCTATTCCCAATCCTCTTCGCTGTCCTACTGTATAATAATGCGCCCCGTTGTGTTCTCCAACATCGTCGCACATTTCTAAAGTGAAGATTTGTGGTCTTGAAAGAACGGCAGGATCCGAAGATGCGTCATTCACCAATTCATTTAATTGTGGAAGGAAGTCGTCTTTGATGCGAAGCACTCTTCCTTTTTTCGGAGCCAATTGTTGTTGAAGGAAGATCGGTAGCTTCACCTTCCCGATGAAGCAAAGTCCTTGAGAGTCTTTTTTATCTGCGTTTGGAAGTTGAAGTTCTGCGGCAATGACGCGCACTTCAGGCTTGGTCAATTCTCCAATCGGAAAAAGTGCTGTGCTCAACTGAGCTTGATTCAATTGACACAAGAAATAACTTTGGTCTTTGTTTCCGTCTGCGCCTGAAAGCAAATGGTATTGCGTCACTCCGTTTTCAATGGTTTCTGACTTCCGCACGTAATGTCCGGTTGCAACGTAATCTGCTTTCAACTGCTCGGCCGCTTTCAAGAAGACATCGAATTTAATTTCGCGGTTACAGAGTACATCTGGATTAGGGGTTCTTCCCAACTCATATTCACGAAACATATATTCAACAATACGTTCGCGGTATTCAACACTTAGATCTAAAACATGAAAAGGAATTCCGAGGTGCTCTGCCACAAGCATGGCGTCGTTGGAGTCTGTAATCCAAGGGCACTCGTTATTAATGACAACCGATTCGTCGTGCCAATTCCGCATAAAAACAGCAATTACCTCATACCCTTGCTCAATGAGCAAATGCACAGTAACTGCGGAATCTACCCCGCCCGACAAACCAACCACAACGCGTTTCATTCTGCAAAATTAGTCGAGTCCATTCAAAACAGACCATTCGAAGAGAAGAAAGAATTACATTTGAAGAAGCGCGCCCTAGGCAACCCTTCAAATTAATGTCGTCTTAACACAAATTATTGGTGTCAACAGAACCCTCTCAACAAGAACTGATTGACGGCTGCCTCAAAGGAGATAGCCGAAGCCAAAATGCTATTTATAAGATGTATTACGGGAAGATGAAAGCGGTGTGCTTGCGTTATGCAAGTTCCACTGACGAGGCAAAGGACATGGTGCAAGACGGATTCATTAAAGTATTTTCCAGTTTGGAAAAATTTGAAGGAAACTGATCTTTAGAAGGATGGATTAGAAGGATAATGGTAAACTTATCTATTGATCAATACCGGAAAAAGAAGCACACTGTGGACCTAGACTTAGAAAACTCAAAGCACTATGTTGAAGAAAGTGCAGACGAGGAAGACGAGCAGGAGCCTGACATTTACGACTTTCAACCTCACCACATCGTTGAAGCCATGCAACATTTGACACCTGTTTATCGTACAGTTTTCAACTTGTATGTCTTCGAAAACTTTTCTCACCAAGAAATTAGTGAGAAACTAGGCATTAGTTTAGGGACTTCAAAAAGTAACTATTCGAAAGCCAAGAAGAACATGAAAAAGATATTAATAAAAAATAAAATTAACGAGTCGAATGAATCGTAACCCGTTGGATAAATTTGAACAAGGAATTCAGGAAGCTTATAAGAATTATGAGTTGCCTTACAGTTCTTCAGAGTTTTCACAAGTAAGCAGACGCCTGCTTCGTAAACGTCTGTTCAGTGGTTTAGCTCTTTGGGGTGGTGTTGCTGCTATCACTGCCATTGTTGGAGTATCTGGATACCTTATTGTTTCGAATAACAACAATACCACTGCTTTTGCTACTCCCAATGCCCCTAATGTTTCAAACACCGTTTCAATTCCAAATTCAAACGAAGATGTTACTGACAAGGCTACTGAAGGACTAACTGAAATTATTTCGGAATTTAAGAAAGATGTTATGCATACTTCTGAGAACTCTGAGAATAGCCCTTCAACTGCCCCTGTTGCTGCTGTTGTTCAAGATTCCTCAGAGAGCGCTGCAATTTCTGTCTCTGCAGATAGCAATGACAAAAATAGATCCTTGGCCATTGAACCTAGTGTTCGCCAAGCTTGTGCTGGAACAGATGTTCACTTCACTGCCAAAAACAGTCCTAAGAACGGAAGTTATTTGTGGAACTTCGGAGATGGTAGTTTCTCAAATCAAGAGAACCCGTTTCACGTCTTTAAAAAGTCGGGCACGTTCGATGTTTCTTTATCTGTAACCAATCCGAATGACGGTCAAATTTCTACGATTTCGATGCGCGATTTGATTACCATCAACCCAAAGCCTGAAGCCGATTTCGAGTGGTCATATACGAACAATCCGATTGGAGAGCCCACTGCGAAATTTGTAAACACCAGTGTGAACGCAAATAGTTTTGTTTGGAAATTTGCTGGGAATGGGACATCAAGTGAAGTTTCTCCAAGTGTTATTTACAATTCGAAAGGAAAGCAAACTGTGATTCTCGAGGTTCAAAACACCTATGGTTGTAAGGACGAGCAAGTAAAAATTGTTCAGGTGAACGCCGACTTCAACCTTGGAGATGAATTAAAAATGAGCGAGCAAAATATTGCTTTCATGCCGGAAGCATTGAAAAAGGGTGGAAACAAATTCAAACTTTCAATATACGACGGAGAAAACATTATCTTCGAAACAACAACTAAAACGAAAGTGTGGAAGGGAGAAATGAAAGGGGGCAAAAAAGCTTTGGCTGGACAGCAATTCCCATGGATAGTTTTAATTTATGGTGAAGAAGGAAACGATGCGCGCTACTACAGCGGAACACTTACAATTGTACCTTAACCAAAACCTCATATACCTAAAACAAAAGGGCCTTTTCGAAGGCCCTTTTGTTTGTGCTTATTCTTGATAAAAGCTATCCCTTTTTTCTTAAATTCGCGTCGCGTTATTTTAAGAAAACTGTATGCAACCATTTGTTGCTTAAAAGCGTCTCAAACTAAACCAACTGCAAGAATGAATAAATTCTTATCCTTACTTTTTTTCAGCCTCTTCTCTCTTTATGCTCATTCTCAAATTACAGCAATATATACGGGAACTCTTTCGACATGTGGGGGTACACTTGCTGATGACGGTTTAGGAGGACCCTACACGGACAATAATTACACTTTGGTTCTTTGTCCTTCCAATCCTGGGGATGTTATCCAATTGGACTTTTCGGCCTTTCAATTACAAACTTCTCCGAATGGAAACAACAGTGACTACCTATCTATTCATGACGGTCCTAACGCATCTTCGCCTCCTTTAGGAAGTTATACAGGCAACTCATTGCAAGGTCTTCAGGTTACTGCTACGGTAAACAACCCCACTGGATGCCTAACTATTGTTTTTCAAGATAACGGTCAGGCAAACACCGCCTCTCCTGGTTTCGAAGCAGCAATTATTTGCACCACACCCTGCGATCCTCCTTCACAGAGCTCAACAATAACTTCACCTTCTCCAGGGGGACAATCAGTTTCAGTTTGTGCAGGAGCAGCCGTAAACTTCAGTGGTGTTGGATCTTTCGCTCAACCCGGTTTTGCTATTTCGCAATACATCTGGAACTTCGATGACGGTTCAATCGACAGCCTATCTGGACAAACGCCTTCACATGTATTTAATGAGCCCGGAGAATATGTTGTAACGCTGACTGTTCAGGACAACAACGGATGTCAGAGTTTAAATACCGTTCCTCTTCAGGTATTGGTTTCAACCATACCCAGCTTCCCCAATATGGATGACATTACAACTTGCCTGGGTGAGCCCGTTACTCTTACAGGCAACTATTTATCTCATACATGGACAGCACTTCCACCGCAAGTCGTATCTGGCACAACCTATTTGGCGGATGGGGCTGGTTTCTCCTATTCAACGACATTAAATTTTGACTTTTTCGATCCAGCTGCTACTCTTTCTACTTGTGCTGATTTATTGAGCATTTTCGTAAACATGGAGCACAGTTACATGGGCGACTTGGGAATAACTATTTCCTGTCCGAACGGTACAACGGTTAATCTCGTTACGTGGGGAATAAATGGTGGAGGAACAACTTTTTTGGGCCAGCCCTTAGATGCCTTTCCTGAAACCACAACCCCGGGTATTGGATGGGATTACTATTGGTCACCAACAGCGACCAACGGTACATGGGGACAATCCTCAACCGCGGGAATGACAACGCCAGTAACGACTCCTACAGCCGGAAACTCCCTGACTCCCGGCACTTATGCATCTCAAGATAATTTGTGTGCACTCGTTGGTTGTCCATTAAACGGAGGCTGGACATTTTCCATAACAGATAATCTCGGTGCTGACAATGGGTACATTTTCGAATGGGGACTTAATTTCAATCCAAATTTATACCCTGGAGTAACCACATTCACTCCAATAATTGGAGCTGGTGCTGATAGTTCATTTTGGTCAGGTCCAAACATTACTTCAACCTCTGCAAATGGAGATGTAATCGTGGTTACAGAACCTGCACCCGGAACGTACGATTACATCTATACAGTTGAAAACAACTTCGGATGCACCTTCGACACAACCATAAGCGTAACCATTAACGACAATCTTCAAATTACCGCTGGTCCTGATCAAATCTATTCTTGCGGAGATTTAACCCTTCAAGGAGGGTTTCAAGGAATCCCTACACCCAGTTGTGCCCAAGACGGTGGTGTCTTCAGTTATTGCTACAACAACAGTGAAAGTTTTACTTGGACCTTTTGTCCTGACGTGCAGAACGATGGTGTTTCATTCATGACATTTGATTTCATAGCCGGACAGATGGAAGGATTCTTTGAGGTATTCAATGTTTATGACGGACCTGATGCAACTTACCCCCAAATTGGAAACTGGACTACTGGGGATGCTACGGGCCAGTCCTGGACGGCTACCAATCCGACAGGATGTATCACAGTAACGTTTACTTCGGACGGTTCCGTTTCTTGTGCGAGTGGGTCCTACCAACCTTGGAGCTACGACGTAAACTGTACCAACGGCGGACCGCAATACACTTGGGCCTGGACACCTTCAGGAAACCTGAGCAATCCAAATGTTCCTCAGCCAACCATGAGTTCTTTGGCACAACAAACTACCTATACCTTGGTTGGTTACCCTGTAGGTCACCCCGATTGTAATACATCAGATCAGTGCATAGTTACTATTGATCCGGTTGGAGATCCTGGTATAGACAATTCAATAAACATCTGTTCCACTGACCCTGCCTTCGCTATGCTTCCGCAACTAGGAGGAACACCTGTTTCAACTGGGGTATGGACAAACCCGAGCAGTACTGTTGTTCCCTTCGGAATATTCGATCCATTAACTATGCCTTCAGGTGCATATACCTATACCGTGACACTTGGAACATGTTCATTGTTCTCAACATTGAACATTGCATTTGCTGGTCCAACAACCATGACCATAGCCAATGATACTGCAATCTGTTACATGGGCGATTTGAATTTGGATCAATTGACACAAGCTTCGGGACAAGCACCTTTCACCTACGAGTGGACCTACAACGGAAGCGTCGTTGCGAATACTGCTGATGCTGCTTATAATCCTACTGTTAGCGGACAGGCTTGCTTAACCGTAGTTGACGATTGCGGATACACAATTACACAATGCTTCAACGTTGCTGTTGCTCCTGATGTAGCAGTAACCTTCACTTCTCCCGACCCTTCTAAATGTTGGCCAGAGACTTTAACGTTGGTAAATACTACCGATCCAACTACCTACCAAAATATGGCTTGGGACATTAGTAATGGCCAACATGTTATAAATCAAAATCAACTTGATTTGAACTTCGCTGCTCCTGGCACCTACGATGTGACTCTATCAGTAGTTACCAGTATTGGTTGCACCTACAGCACAACTATTGCAAATTTCTTAACTTCTTTCGACCCACCGCAAGCCGGATACATTGCAGATCCGCAACCTACAGACGCAAACAATACTGTTATTAATTCCACAGATCAATCTTTAGGAAATATTGTAACGTACGACTGGATCTTCAATACCGGAGCACCATTGGGTACTTCTTCAGCTCAGAATCCGACCTTCGCTTTCCCGCAAGGAACAGGAGGAGAATATCCCATTCGCTTAACCGTAACCGATGTAAATGGATGTACCGATTTCATTGAAGGTGAAATTATCATTCGAAACATTTTCCAATATTATCTTCCGAATACATTCACTCCGAACAACGATGGATTGAACGATGTGGTTATGATGGTTGGAAGTGACATCGACGAGAACAAATTCAAACTAGAGGTTTTCAATCGTTGGGGAGACATTGTGTTCAGCACAACAAATCCTACAACTGCTTGGACCGGTAATACCTATAACGGAGCATACTATTGTCCCGAAGGAGTTTATAACTGGAACGCCATTGTTATTTCAAAAACAACCGGAGAGCGATATGAGATTCAAGGACACTTGAATTTGATTCGGTAATGGCAGGCAATACAGTATTCGGTTGGGTAATTAAAAAGCGACTTCATCAAATGGAGTTGTTCAAGCAATACCCCATTGAGGTGCAGGAAGAAATTCGCCAGAAGTTGATTGACGAAGCTGCCCTTACCGCCTTCGGAAAGGAGCACAACTTCGAGAACATTCACACGCTCCAAGACTTCCGCAAACACATTCCTATTCGTTCTTATGAAGATCATTTTCCATATATAGAAAAAATGATTCAGGGGGAAGAGAATGTGCTCTGGCCGGGAAAGACCAAGTGGTTCGCGAAGAGTTCAGGCACCACAAATAGTCGAAGCAAATTCATACCCATCTCGATAGAGAATTTAGAAGAAGGACACTACAAAGGCGGAAAAGATTTGCTCGCCATCTTTTATCACCTTCGTGAAAATGCCGATTTATTTTCTGGAAAAACATTGGTCGTAGGTGGAAGCACGAAGATGAGTGAAGAGGAAGAAAACACCATTGGCGATTTAAGTGGAATTATTATTTCGAATTTACCTTTTTGGGTGGAAATGAAACGCGTTCCGCAACGCGAGATTTCGCTCATGGACAATTGGGAAGAGAAACTCGATGCTATGGCACTTAACACCATGAATGAAGACGTTCGTGTGCTTTCAGGAGTGCCCAGTTGGACACTGCTCCTACTTCGTCGGATACTGGAATTGAAAAAAGCAAATCACATTCACGAGGTTTGGCCGAACCTTCAGATGTATATGCATGGAGGAATAAGCTTCGCGCCGTATCGCGAGCAGTTCAATGCGATTCTTCCGAATGGAACGACTGATTATTTCGAAACGTACAATGCGAGTGAAGGGTTTTTCGGCATTCAAGATCAATTGAATTCGAATGAAATGCTTTTGATGTTGGATTACGGCGTTTATTATGAATTCATTCCACTGGATGAATTGGAAAACGAACTTCCGAAAGCGATCGGGTTGAAAGAAGTGGAATTGAACACAATCTACGCGATTGTGATTTCAACGAATACGGGGCTTTGGCGATATATTATTGGTGATACGATTCGGTTTACTCACCTCTACCCTTTCCGATTTCGCATTGTAGGCAGAACCAAACAATTCATCAATCTTACCGGAGAAGAACTCATGGTTGAGAACGCGGAAAGCGCGTTACACCGGACTTGCGCGCACATGAACATTCACGTGGTAGAATTTACCGTAGCCCCTTTTTTTCCGAAAGAAAATGAAACAGCGGCGCACGAATGGTTCATTGAATTTGAAAACAACGACTTCGACTTTGATCGTTTTTGTTTTTTGTTGGATGAAAATTTACGCGACGAAAATTCGGATTACGACGCGAAGCGAAACACGAATTTGAATTTAGGATTTCCTATTGTGCATAAAGGAAAGAAGGATGTCTTTTATACGTGGCTGAAGAATCGGAATAAGTTAGGTGGACAGCATAAAATTCCTAGATTAGCGACGGATCGAGTATGGTTAGAGGAGTTAATTGAATTGAACAAATGAGAAAGTCCATCGTGATTGTGTGCGTGTGCCTATTTGCGTTTGTATTCCGCATACAAGCGCAACATCGTGTGCAATGCGATGCGCTAGGGAACATCTATGACGTATGCACCGATCACATTTCGATGCACAGTTCCAACTTCAACATAGATTACAGACTGAGTACTCTGCAATACGGCACTTCGGGGCAATTGCACTTAACGAATCCGCTCGTTCCATTTTTGTTTTTTCAAGATCAGAGTTCATTGGTATTCTTCGACAACAATTTGAATGTACTGGAAGACCCTATATTCTTGAATGAAAAATTTCAAGGTCAAATAACATGTGTGGCTGGTTCAAAGGGCGATGCGCTGTGGCTGTTTGACGCGAATTCAAGCACGCTGATTCGCACGAACAGAAAGTTTGAGGTATTAAGCCAGTCTGCGAATCTCTCATATCTCACCAAGTCTACTCTTCAACCCAAACAGATTATTGAAAATGGGCAACGTGTTTATTTGATTGACCCGGATAAAGGGATACTGTTATTTTCCCTGTTTGGAAATTTAGAAATTCAAGGCAATCCATATGTAACCGCTGACCACGTTTATAATTGGAACGACTGTATTTATTTCCGTATGGAAAATGCGTTGTATGAATGGAAAAACACTGACGTTAATCCACGTATTTTGAGTTATTTCGAATTGAAGGAATTGAACGACAAAAACTCTTGGGTTATTTGTGAGGGCCAACTCTTCTACACATCTCTCGAATCGGGCGAAATGCGAGAAATAACAGTTCTTGAAAACTTAGGCAAATAAGACTTCGGTATTCCATTTATTTTCTCTACTTTCGAATCTGATTATTACCAAAACGAATTATGCATATAGCCATTGCCGGGAACATCGGTTCAGGAAAAACTACGCTTACAACTTTAATTGCGAAGCACTACAAATACAACGCTCATTTTGAAGAAGTAGATAACAATCCGTACTTAAGTGATTTCTACAAAGACATGCAACGTTGGTCTTTCAACTTGCAAGTATTTTTCTTGCGCAGTCGTTTCAGACAATTGATTGACATTAAAAAGAAGTCGAAGAAAATTGTGCAGGATCGCACCATTTATGAAGATGCTTACATCTTCGCTCCGAACTTGCATGCGATGGGTTTAATGACCACGCGTGATTTCGAAAACTATACTGATTTGTTTGGTGTAATGGATGAGTTCATTACTCCTCCAGATTTGTTGATCTATTTGCGCGCTTCTGTCCCTTCGTTGGTGACGAATATTCAAAAACGCGGACGTGATTACGAAGAAGCCATTCGCTTAGATTATTTAACGCGTTTGAATGAACGTTACGAGGCTTGGGCTACTACGTATACAAAGGGTAAGTTGTTAATCATTGACATTGACAACAATCGCTTTCATGAGAATCCAGAGGACTTAGGAACCATTATTAGCGGTATTGAAGCGCAGTTGAACGGGTTGTTCTAAATTACCGAACGAAGACTAAGGTATTCTCGTCGCTTAATTTCTTGTTGAAGGAATACCCCTCTTCCTTGAATTTCTGAAGATCTGCTATTGACTTCGCGTTTGATTCAATTAAGAATCGAGCCATGCCACCTCTCGCTTGTTTCGAAAAAGTAGGAATGCTCTTTAATTCTTTTCTCTTCTCTTGAAAGAATTTGAAATGAAGAATTTTTCGATTGAAACTTTTCGTGTCGATGAGTTTGAAATATTCATCAGAACCCAAGTTCAACAAATATCCATTTGGAGAAATTTCACTTTCAAGATTTTTTGTTACGGCATCGCTCCAATATGAATAAAGTGTCTTTCCTGATTTCGTTTTATACGGAGTTCCCACCATTAAACGATAGGGAAGAACAGAATCTGTTGGCTTCAAAACACCATAAAACCCGCTGAGTATGCGCAGTGAAGTTCGCGCTTGTTTCCAATTCGACTTGGAAAACGATTTAGCATCGAGCGATTTGAACGCTTCACCGCTGAATAGCATGGCTGCTGGAATACCCTTCGACAACTCTTTTTTATTCCATTTTTGAAAACGCATTTGCGTGTTCATTGCAAGCTCGTCTGTAATCTTCATTTTTAATTTCCATTCATCAGCAGAAACCTTTTTCAATTCTGAACAAAGAGCATCGGTTTCAGCAATGAATTGCGGAGAAGTAGCTTCGCCATTAAACCCTTGAAACGATTCATTCATGAGTTTCGAAGGAGAAAGTATGGCAAGAAAAAAAGAAGACATTAGAAGTTCGGTTTTAACAAATATTGAGAATAGAATTTATCAATCTCTTCCACGGCCTCTTCGGCTGTATCTACCAATGAAAAAAGCATCATGTCTTCTTCGTTTATGTTCTTCTCTGTTTCTAGAATTACTTTTTTAATCCAATCGACCAATCCTTCCCAGAATGATTTTCCAACAAGAATAATTGGGAAGCGGCCGATCTTATACGTTTGAATCAGGGTTAATGCCTCGAAGAACTCGTCGAGGGTTCCGAATCCGCCGGGCATAACTACGAATCCTTGGCTGTACTTCACGAACATAACTTTACGCACGAAGAAATAATCGAAGTTGATGCTCTTGTCGTAATCTATATAAGGGTTCGGGTATTGTTCGAAGGGAAGTTTAATGTTTAGTCCAACACTTGCGCCCTGTCCGTCCTTGGCACCTCTGTTTCCAGCTTCCATAATACCTGGGCCTCCGCCTGTGATGACACCGTAGCCCTTTTGGGTAAGCAAGAAGGCAATTTCTTTTGCGGTTGAATAGTATTTGTTATCTGGTAATGTTCGGGCAGAACCGAAAATAGAAACACATGGGCCAATGGCCGCCATGCGCTCGTATCCTTCTACAAACTCAGAAAGAATTTTGAATATACTCCAGCTGTCATTCGACTTTAATTCGTTCCAAGAGCGCGGAGTGAACTTCCGACGTATGCGATCATCTTTTTCCATTTTTACTTTCTATTAAATTATAACTATTCCTCTACTACGAATTGAAATCCTACACCGTGCAGGTTTATGATTTGAATGCGACTGTCTTCTGAGAAAAATTTACGAAGCTTCGCTATGTACACATCCATACTTCTAGCCACGAAATAAGACTCTTCTCCCCATACCAAGTTGGCGAGATTTTCACGTGTCATCACATTTCCTTTTCCTTCACAAAACGCTTTAAGCAAGCTCGCCTCTTTGTTGGTCAAATGCTGACGCATGCCGCTGGGCCATATGAGGTAGTTATTGATGTTGTCGAAGGAATAATTTCCAATCGTGTATAATTCTTGAATGGGTTTTTCTACTGTTGCACCTGATCTGCGCAGAATGTTATGAATTCGAAGATTCAATTCTTGAATAACGAAAGGCTTGGTTATGTAGTCGTCTGCACCAATTGACAAACCTTTTAAGCGATCTGACAATTGTTGTTTGGCTGTGAGAAAAACAAAGGGCATTTCCGGAAAAAGCTTTTTTATGTCTTCTGCCATATCGAATCCGCTTTTCACAGGCATCATTACATCTAACAAACATATATCTGCCGATTCTTTTCCGAGGGCAAGTAAGCCATCTCTAGCCGATTTACATCGAATAACCTCATGACCTAATTCAGTCAGTTGGTCTTGAATTACAAAACCCAAGTTCTCATCGTCTTCAACCAATAGAATTTTACTCATTGTTATTTTTAGCCAAGGGAAATTTAAGCGTTACGGTTGTACCCTTGTTTTCTGCGCTTGTTACGAAGATAGAAGAATTATGCACATCCATCAACTGCTTCACGAGATACAATCCCAAGCCAAAACCCTTCATGTGATGCGACTCTCCCAAAGGTACTCGAAAAAACCGATGAAAGAGTTCCTTGTGATATTGCTCATTAATACCTATTCCGTTGTCTGCTATCTGTATAATCAAATTCACATCTTCAACTTTACCTTGAATAACAATATGAGGCTCGCTTATGTTGTATTTCAAGGCGTTGTCAATAATATTCGTGAAAATCAATTCTATCGATTTTCTATCAAAAAGAATTTGATCTGATTCCGCGTCCCAATTCACCTGAACATCTCCGCCGCAATTCGAAATTTGCAGCTGCATTCGTTCAATTGTTAATAGCAAAACCTCTTTCGCTGAAATAACATCTTTGTTTAAATGCACTCCCATTTTGGTCATTCGAGAGACGTCTAACACGCGATCGAGCTCTTCTCTCAAACGCTCACCTTCGTAGCGAATAATAGAGATGTACTGTTCTCTTCTGAACGGATTGTTGTGGATATTATCTTCCACTAATACTTCGGCTGCCATGAGTATGGTTGACAGCGGAGTTTTAATTTCATGGGTAACGTTGTTCACGAAATCTCGCTGCATGATTGTCATTCGTCTTTCGTTGTAGAATGTGCTTAGAATCACGAATACAACGGTTGAATACACAATGATTTGCACAATAAAAAAGAACCAAAAAGCCTTCGCCATGAGCACTTCCCAAAACACTTCGGAGTAACTCAATTCGGGACTTACGTATACATTAACAAACCAAGCTCCTGAAAACAAATAGGCTAAAAAAAGAAACACAAACGCCAAAGAAAGCAAGCATATCACTTTCAATTTACGGAAGGTATACAACGATTTATCCATAGTAATTTGGGTATAATTGCCCCCGGCTTGGTTTAGGTTCGAAAGAGATTTACTTACTTTCGTATCAAATTTACTACAATAATGAAAGCATACGTTTTTCCTGGACAAGGTTCTCAATTTCCCGGTATGGGCAAAGACCTTTATGAAAATTCTGCAGTTGCCAAAGAGTTAATGGACTCTGCAAACGACATTTTAGGATTTCGTTTAACCGATGTTATGTTCAACGGAACGGAAGAAGAATTAAAGCAAACGAACATTACACAGCCTGCTATTTTCTTGCACAGCGTTGCAATGGCTAAAGCCATGGGAGATTCGTTTCAACCTTCAATGGTTGCAGGACACAGCTTGGGTGAATTCAGTGCGTTGGTTGCTAACGGAACACTTGAGTTTGCAGATGCTATTAAGTTGGTTTATGCGCGCGCTATGGCTATGCAGAAAGCTTGCGAAGCGAATCCTTCAACCATGGCGGCAATCTTAAATTTAGAAGATGATGTGGTTGAAAAAGTTTGCGCAGAAACCGAAGGTATTGTCGTTGCTGCAAATTACAATTGTCCAGGACAGTTGGTTATTTCAGGGGAGAACGAAGCCATTGACAAAGCGTGTGAAGCCTTGTTGGCTGCGGGTGCTAAGCGTGCGTTGAAACTTCCTGTCGGCGGTGCATTCCACAGTCCGCTTATGGAGCCTGCTCGCGTTGAATTGGAAGCTGCTATTGCTGCGACTCCTTTCCACACGCCTGTTTGTCCCGTATATCAGAACGTAACGGCTTCAGCCGTTTCCGATCCGGAAGAGATTAAAAAGAACTTGATTGTTCAATTGACTGCGCCTGTGCGTTGGACACAGACCATGAATGCTATGATAGCAGACGGATGTAGCGAAGTCATTGAAGTAGGTCCCGGAAAAGTATTACAAGGACTGTTCAGAAAAGTTAGTCGCGATTTGCCTTTGAGCAGCGGCGCTATTTCAGAATAGAAGAAGTTATTTCTTCCAACCAAAATGTTCTTCGGCCATTTCTAGAATATCTCCACCAATAGCCAAGCATGCGGTTGCCGCAGGAGAAGGGGCATTCAGCACATGAATGCTCCTTTTTGTATATTCAATTCTGAAGTCGTCGCGGGTATCTCCGTCATCACTAAGTAACAAGGCACGCACACCAGCTCTTCCCGGCTCAATGTCCTCCATGGTCAAAGATGGAAGTAAACGCTGAAGCGTTTTCAAGAATAATTTTTTACTGAATGCTCTTCTGTATTCATCTATTCCAAATTTCATGTTGGAAAAGAACAGCTTCCATGTTCCCATGTATGTCAGGGCATCCCACGTATCGCGAAAACTGAAATCAGTTTTTCCGTATCCTTCACGTTTGAATGTGAAGACCGCGTTTGGTCCGCATTCCACAGAGCCGTCCACCATGCGCGTAAAGTGCACGCCAAGAAATGGGAAGTCTGGATTAGGGACGGGATATATTAGGTTCTTTACTTTATGTTTGGCACTCTCTTTCAATTCGTAATAATCGCCTCGGAAACCGACAACCTGTTCTTTCAAATCAATTCCGTCTTTGCGAGCCAGACGATCGGCTTGAAGTCCTCCGCATACAATTAGATTCGCAGCTTCGTATTCTCCTTTGTTCGTTTTGACTATTGTTGCGTCTGCAAGGTGCTCAAATTTCAGGGCCTCTTCGGAAGTGTGCACCTCAGAGAGTGGATTCAGGCTTAAAGCAAGTTCCGCCATTTTAATAGTCGCGCCCTTGAAATCTATGATACCCGTGCATCCGATGAATAATCCGTCTATTCCAGTGCAGTGCGGTTCAATTTCTCGAATCTCTTCAGGAGTAACTCGACGCATGTCTTCAATGCCGTTGTCGACGCCGTGCTGTTCAATTTTATTGAGGAAAATTAGTTCAGATTCATCAACGGCCACGATTAGCTTTCCGCAAACGTCGTGACTTATGCTATGCTCCTTCGCGAAGGCCACTAGCTCTCTTCTACCGTTCACGCAGTTGATGGCTTTCTTCGAACCGGGCTTGTAATAAATTCCGGAGTGAATAACCCCGCTGTTGTTTCCGGTTTGGTGATCGGCGAGGCCGCTTTCCTTTTCCAACAACAATATTTTCTTATTCGGATACGCCATTTGTATTTTGTACATGGTGGCTGCACCTACTATTCCTCCTCCAACAATTATGACATCAAATGAATTCTCCACGTTTCTTTATTTTGGTTGCAAAAATAAACCTCGGAACTAGCCGAGGTTTAAAAATTCTTTAATAACAAGGAATTATTTTTCTCCTGACTTCTTGCAGCAGTCTTTCTTCTCTCCTTCTTTGCATCCCTCTTTCTGCTCGCCTTTGGTAGCAGAGTCTTTAGAGCAACACTCTTTTCCTTTCTTCTTTCCTTTCTTAGCGTCAGCTGCTGCGCTTTTGCTGCAACATTCTGTTTTACCTTCAGTCTTCGTTGCAGAACACTCTTTCTTTTCAGCGCTTTGAGTAGCGGCAGACTTGCTGCAACACTCTTTCGACTTGGTACATTCTGTTTTCTTTTCAGCAGTGGTAGTTGTATTCTCAACTTGGGCAGATGCTACTCCAATGAAGAAGATAGACATTGCTGCGAACGCGATTAATTTTTTCATTTTACTTGTAATTTGAATCAAATATAGTGAAGGCATGTTTTAACGCAAGAGAAAATAATAAAAGTCTTATTTTCGTTGCTAGAAAAATGATAAAGCTACACCCCAAACAATCGAATACTTGGACTTCGTCAATAATCATAGGCGTTTTGGGCTATGCCTTTGTGATGTTGTTTGGCTATTTCATTAGCTCCACACCGGATAAGCTTATTGTGAAGCCTATTGTTCCTGTGGTTCAAGAGATGGAAGTTGAGTTGGAAGAAGCTCCAGCAGAGCAAGGCGGCGACGATGATGCGGGAAACGACATGATGAGTGAAGCGGTTCGAAACCTTATTGCTTCAACCGAATCTGATCGTGTAAACGAGGAGGTGAATTATACTGGGGATGAAAACCGAACAGGCAATGCGGGGGCTCAAGGTGCGCAGAGTGCCGCGAGCTACGAAAAGCAAATGCGTGATCAACTCATGACCAATCACACCGATCATTCTGCGGGTGCTGCGACAAATCCCGACCGTTCCTCTTCCAACAGTAACAATAAAGCAACCGAGCAAGGAGGAAACACCAGTTATTCAGGGCCAGTTACTGCAACATTTACGTTGAGTGGAAGAAGCATTAAGCAGGCGCCAAAGCCCACCTACAAGTGCAAAGGTGCAGGTACGGTTGTCATAAACATTACCGTTGATGAATGGGGAAAAGTAGTGAGTGCGAAAATGGACGAAGCGCGTTCATCTAAAGATGCGTGTTTGTCGGCGGAATCTGTGGCTTATGCGCAGCGTTGGCTGTTCAGTGGGTCTTCAAGCAAAGCGCAATCGGGAACTATCTCCTTCACCTTTAGCGCGCAGTAGCCACGTAATCTGCAAGGTATTCGAAGTGGGGAGTTAATTTTCCTTCAAGCGTTGTCTCCGTTCCTTTCCACAAAATTCCATCGGCATCGTTATTCAGCAAAGCGGGTATAATGCTCTTCATGATTTCGTTTCCGAAATCTTCGCTTGCGTCTTTTGGAAGTTCGCATGGAAGATTGTCGATAGACATCACCGCCACGGCATTTTCATTTCGAAAATCAATTTCACTCCCTGTTGCAGGATCGTAACCGAAAATAGAATCGCTCACTTTGCTCGCCTTGATTGTACATGCAATTGGGCCGTTCAAATCGCACGAAACATCAGCAACTACTTTGCATCGCGTATATAGTTGGAAGAAAGACTGGTCTAGTAATATTGGATTCTTCGCGTTCCACAAGTGACAAGCGAAATAGATATCGGCATGCTGCACATACTCACCCAAAGCGCTAGTATACAAATTTGGGTTTGCGTAAAAATCTGATTTGTTGAAAGGCGTTCCGTCGATGCGCTTATACATCTCGGGCGTGTCTATGTGCACGTACACACCTCCTTGGGTTGGATTATTTAAAAACTCTTCAGGAGAAACTCGTTTCAGATTAATGAGCTCCATCATTTCTTGTGCGCCGTTCCCTACTCTACCCCAGCCGGTAAGAACCGCTCGAAGATTAGTAAGATCGGCGCTTTTCAAAATGGCATCGAACTCTTCCCTTCCACTTAAAGTAATAGGCGAAGGCATGTTGAAGCGGTTGTGTTTCAATCCGAAAGCTCTTACTCCTTCATACACGCCAACAATCCCGGCGTATCTCCCAAAACCAATAATTCGTTTTCCGTCGGCACCTTTTAACGCTTCATAGTCGATCAATGAAATTTTCTTTTCGAGAATGGCTGAAAGAAGCTTTGCGTTATAGGGTTGTTTCTTAAGGGTGTGAGAAAAGAAGAAATACTTTTTATTTGGAATTAGAGCATCCGTAGGCACTTCCTTCACCCCGAGTAAAAAATCGCAATCAGAAACATTGTTAGAAACATCAATTCCATGTTGAGTATATTCTGAATCTGCGAAGCAGCGGTGCGGGCTTGTTTCAATGGTAATTTCAATTTGCGGAAATTGTTCCATGACTTGCTTGCATTGCGCTGGGGTCAATGGAACTCTGAAATCGGGTGGTGATTTCCGCTCTTGAATAATACCGATCTGAATTTTCGTCATGGAGTTGAAAATGGGTTTGCGAAGATAAGTTGCAAGTCTCTTGCATTCGCCTTTCAAATAGACTAATTTTGCATTGCAATTCATTGCTAATGTTTAGGGCCCGACCTTGGATTTGACAGCAAGAAGAAGCAATTTGTAAGCATGCAGAGCGCTTGGTATTCTCGCTCTTTAATCTCGGGGTATCAGTCATAACTGACAACAATTCATACGCACTTGCTGCCTAATCACTGTATGTGATTATGCTTTATCTAGCTCAAGGAGTTAGACGAGTAAGTCTCGCCAACGACCCCGCTCCTGGTAGTTGGTAATGAGGCTTCGCCGAAGGGAGATCGCCAAAGACAAATTCTGTAGTCGGAGGTTAAAAACACAGGATAAGCAAGATTTTGGATGTTATTAAACTGCGTCTTGTCGAAAACCACTAAATAACTAAGCATGTAGAAACCCTTTTGATTCCTTGTTTGGACGCGGGTTCGAACCCCGCCGGGTCCACAAAGAAAAAGCCCCGAGAGATCGAGGCTTTTTTTTCAACTACTTCACATACTTCGCAACGTTTATACTTATTAGTGCTTCACTAAGAAGCTTATGCTTCCCGCTTTCCTTGACTTTTCAGACTTTAACGTGTAAATTCCTTCTGCGTAATTCTTCACGTTTAGCGTTACCACTTCTCTGTTTACTTTCGAACTGTAAACAAGCTTACCCGTTGCGTCGAACAACTGAATGGGAGCACCTAACTCCAATCCTTTGAACGATACATTTTCGTTTGCTGGAGAAGGATATGCGACAACCATGGACAAGCTGTTCTCTTCTATTCCAGCGCAAATTTCAATCACAACAGAAACAGTTTCCGTTGTCGCACAACCATTCATGTCGTAGGTATAAGTAAAGTCGTAAACTCCGTCTCCTATTGTTGCCGAATTAACTTCTCCTATTGAACTGGCAGGTGATCCAAACACACCGCCGGCAGGAGTTCCTGTTAACTGAGCAACATCAAGAAAGTTTGAGCACAATGTATCTGCTGAAGAAGTTAAAGAAACAATTGGATATTGTGTTACCGCAATAATAGTAGTTACCGTGCTATCACAACCATTTGCCGAAGCCAATACATCTGTGAATACACCTGCGGTGTTGTACGTGTTGTTTCCGACCGTAATAAATTCACCTTGACACAACGAAATATTTTGTTGGCTGGTTGCTCCGTTCGCATCGTCGATCAATCCATTGCAATTATCGTCAATGTTGTTGTTACACAATTCAACAGCAATTGGATTAACTGCAGCTGCGTTATCTGAGCAGTCCGTGTTGTTCGCAATGTACCCAACTGGTTGCGCGCAATTGCTAACTGAAGCATTCGGATTTCCAAAACCGTCTCCGTCAATATCTGCGTAATAAATCGTAACAGCAATTCCTTCGTCGATTAGTCCATTACAGTTTTCATCGGCCGCATTACAAATCTCTGTTGCGCCTGGATTAATTCCAGCAGCAGCATCATTGCAATCAGTATTGCTTGCTACATATCCGAATGGAACCGAACATCCAGAAAGCGAAATGGCGATATTTCCATAACTGTCTCCATCTGCATCTGCATAATATGTTACAGAAGCTTGAACCACAATTGAAGATGTCGTTGTGTTGTTTCCTGCAGTATTTGTAACTGTTAAAGTCACCGTGAAGGTTCCTGAAGTTGCATAGGTGTGTGTTGGATTGGCTAGTGTCGAAGTCTGTCCATCTCCGAAATTCCACAAGTATGAAGTTGGTGTTCCCGTTGACGAATTAGCAAACGAAACAGTCGTGTTCACACATGCAGAAGTTGGTGCAGTGAAACTTGCAACAGGCGCTACCGGAGCCGAGTTGTAAATACCCATTCCGAATCCAGAGAATCCTGTTGTGTAGGTTGAAGTAAAAGTCACATCAGTTCCGAATGCACCTAAAGTCGCTGGCAAATCGGTTATCGTAAACGTACCAAAGTTAGCTGGAGTAACAGCAGAAATAGTGCTGGTGTTTCCGCTTACTTTAATCATTTCAATGTTGTTGCGGCTGTTACCCGTAACGGTTTCCCAAGCAGCAACTTCATTCTCTTTGTAGTAAAGGCTAATTGTATAGTTTCCTGTTACTGAGTTGTTTGTTGGAACAACTTTGAAAGTCTTAGACATTAAATAGTTAGGAGCGTTGTTCGTTGTGAAGGCCAATGCTGTTGGAGTGGTTCCTTGGCGGTCGACCATGACATCTACGCAACCGTAATCGAAAGAAGAGTTGTTTTGGATCTTCATCATAATCTTCGATGATGTTGGATCAGAGAAATAAACGGTTCCATTCGGACCTAAATACGCCTGATCAGGAGATGCTGTATTCACAGCTGTTTGAATACCCGCAGCTGCTTGCCCAGTTACGACCACATTGTCAATTGAACAGCCGTACAAATAGCCACCACCATCTCCGTAGTTAAACGCAAGCATCAAGTTGGCATTTCCAATATACGGAGTTAAGTCAACCGTATATGGAGCCCAAGCAGTGTTGCCCGGAAGCGTGAAGATGTTTGTGAATGTTGTTCCACCGTTCGTAGAGATTTTCACCCTTGCAGATTCAGTAACGTTCTGCCACGTATTCCCCAAGAAAAACGCATCGAATGTCAACGAAACTCCGGTGTATCCTACCAAACTGAATACTGCAGATTTCAAATCAACATTGGCTTGGGTACAATTACAAGCATCGTCGTTAATCCATGCAAATTGGGTTGTGTTGGTTGCAGGAACAGTATACGGACCTGTTGAAGCCGCTGCTGCTAAACCAACCTGCCATGCTGTGTTTCCAGATGGATTCACTGTGGTAAAAGGAGCTAAGCCCGCGTTGAAGTTCTGCGTAAAAACAGTCGTTGGAACAGTCACTCCTGAAGGAAGAACATCATCGTCGTTGATCGTTACAGTAACCGTTTGATTCAAAGTACCTGCTTGAGCATTTCCTCCGTTTGCATTGAGCGTGTAACCTAAAGTAATTGTCTCGTTTCCTTCCACATAATCATCGTTGTAAACATTGATAACAAAGTTCCCTGTTGTTGTTGTTGAATTGAATGTCACCATTGGGGTTACTACAACATAATCTACATTATTAGTAGCTGTTCCGCCCGTAATGTTAACAGTTGCCGTGGTTGTTTGAGTTGGAGCTGTTCCAATAGAAATTGGAATATTCAAAACGGTATAGTCTAAGCAGTTGTTGTTCACGTTTGCAGCATTCTCGTTTGCAGTAGTTGTGTTGTTCGAAAATTGAACAGCAGCTGAACAACCAGGAATCGTGAATGCTGCTATTCGCGTAGACCAGTTCGCTGCGGGATTGTACATTCCTGTGAACCAAAATGTCTCACCATCTGCGGGATCTAATCCCATAGCATTGTAATCGCCATAGCGATTGCCGTTGTTTGATGCAGTTCCCGCAACAATAACCGTTTCCGGTTCGGTCATGGTATTCAACGCATCGCAAGATTTACGTCCCGTGTATCTCAAAGAAGGATAAACCGTGCTACTTGAGACATTGTATGCAAGACCAATATTTCCTGAAGCTGAAATTCCGATTGAAGCCATCCAGCGGTGGTTGGCATCTGGAGAATAAGTCGCTTGTTGATAGATGCTCCATGTTCCTGAAGTTCCTCCTGTTCTGCGTAATTCGTACCAACGAATTCCTGCCTTGTCATTTCCATCTACATCGGCTACGTGACAGCAAACAATACTCTCGTGCGTGCCAAAGTTTCTGTAGTGAATGCGGTTCATCAATACCTCACGAAGGGGATCCAATGTCGTTCCAGAGCCTGGCTGCGGTACACATGCAAAAGAAGTGTATCCACATAACGAAGAATTAAATGCTGCAATCGGAAGTGTTGCTACCTGTGTGAGCGACGAACTCGCAGGAGTCGTCCAGTTAATATTGAACGCCCACATTTCTAGGGCATCTGAAGTTGCTCCCCAAGAATCGTCGCGCATACGCATAACATAAGCCGGTGTTCCTGTTGGAGGCAATGTTGTTCCGTTCAAACTAACTGGAGTCGCTGCTTGAAAACCAATGGTTCCAAAAGAGTTCAACGTGAATCGTTGCGCTGTGGTTGAGGCTCCTCCAGCAAGCATGGTTGTTCTATCGATGGCATAAACGGCAGGACTGTTTTCGTTAGAAGTAATAATATAGGCGTTGTTCCAAACCGAATATTTCGGGTAATCCGGAAAATTTGGTGCAGTGAACGTGTACTTGTACCATGTTCCCAAAGGATCTGGTGTTGAAGAAACTGCAATTGAAAATTGATTTCCAGTTGATGTAAACTCACTCAAGAACCAACGATTCGCTAATTCATCATACAAGACAATTGGATCTCCTGCCCCACCCGGCTGACCGAAGAAGGTGTCGAAATATGTCTGTGCCTGAACTTGCGTTCCCGCCTTGTTCCATATTTTGAAATAAGCCCCTGAAACTCCGTTGATCATTTGAATAACATGGTTGGGTCCAACATCTTCAGAGGGGTCAGCAGGACTCACACTGGTGTTACCAATACCGTTGAACGAAAGCGTTAAGCCCCTGTCATCTGTTGCTGGATGAGGGTATTCCGTTTGCAACGCTGGATCCATTCCCTTTGGTAACGCATCAGGATTAATCTCGGGGTACAATGACCATCTCTTTTTCGGGTGATAGCCAATCTTATTTTCCTTTGTTTGTTCATTCGGAAAATCCGGATCAGCCACAAAGTCACGCAAGGCAACTGTCTCTCCCAAATATTCAACTTGAATAATATCTGGATTCAACAAAAAAGTTTGTTGCTTGTCTTGTGCCTTCAGTCCAAGGAATGCGCTAAAAAGAAATACTGACGTGTAAAATTTCCGCATGCAAAATAAAATATTTCACAAGATAAATGATATGGTCCTTAACATACAAAAAAATAGTAGGCTTATCTTTGAATTTCTAAACCCCTTTAAACAAGACAACATTTTCTTTTCATCATGAAATTCGATCATCATATCCATTCCGTTGAACAAGCTTTGTCTCAATGGAATATTCCACAAGACTCTATAACCCTCGCCGATCCTATTCGGTACCTTCTCTCTTTGGGTGGAAAACGCATACGTCCCGTGCTTACCCTTTTGGGACACGAATTGTTTAGTGGAAATCCAGAACAGGTTATATCGCAAGCCCTTGCTGTAGAGGTTTTTCACAACTTCACACTGATGCACGACGACATTATGGACAATGCACCTCTTCGTCGAGGAAAGCAAACGGTTCATGAAAAATGGAACATCAATGCGGCCGTGTTAAGTGGTGATGGCATGATGATTTTATCTTATAATTTATTATTGAAGAATCAACCAGACAAATTTGTTGAATTGTTTCAATGCTTCAATCAAACTGCCTGGGAAGTGTGTGTTGGACAGCAGATGGACATGGATTTCGAGAAACGCGAAGATGTTAGTTTAGATGAATATCTTGAAATGATACGCTTGAAGACAGCCGTTTTGTTGGGGTGTGCCCTGAGACTCGGAGCTATTGCAGCTAACGCGTCGAAAGAAGACCAAGAACATTTGAGATTATTCGGAGAGCATCTTGGACTTTCGTTCCAGCTTCGCGACGATTATTTAGATGCATACGGAGATCCGGAAAAATTCGGAAAGCAGGTAGGCGGAGATATTCTTTCCGACAAGAAAACATATTTGTACTTGCACACTGCAAATCACGAAGACTCGAGCATTCCTGCTGAATTGAAATCGCTTCACGGAAATTCAGAAGACCCAAATGCGAAAATCACTTCTACCCTTCATTTATTTTCTAAGTCGAAGGCAGATAAAGTGACCTTAACAAAGAGCGAATCGTATTACGCGAGTGCACTTGATCATCTGAACGCCATCTCTGTTTCCGATGAAAAGAAAATGGCTTTGCGAAATCTAGCTTCTTTCCTTCTTGAACGCGAATCGTGAATCTTCCTTCCAAACAAATAACAGAAGGTGTATTTCTTCAAATGCTGAAGGACTTAACCTTGGCGGGGTTTCAAATGAAGAATGTACCCGAATTTGAAACCGGATATGATTATCTCTTCGAATTCTTTCAAGTCCAATTGAAATCTGCCCCAGCGAATTTGCGAAGGTTTCTTTACACCGCAGACATTACCGAAAGTACAATTGCAAATAAAGTCACGTCGCACATTCCTGCGGAAGCGGCAGCCCAGTTGCTTGAATTAGCAATTGAGCGGATGCAACTAAAAATTGATTTGAGGAAGAAATACAGTTAGTTGATTTCTCCGGTGAT
>Ga0114971_10000457_pt1 | contig 26480 bp, 23 predicted proteins | sample M_140625_MF_Meta_FD_87320 | JGI IMG/M metagenome (GOLD analysis project Ga0114971, IMG submission 87320) | Freshwater microbial communities from Lake Montjoie, Canada to study carbon cycling - M_140625_MF_MetaG | ecosystem: Environmental > Aquatic > Freshwater > Lake | place: Lake Montjoie... | reverse complement strand
GGAATCGCGATGCGAATCGTCTGCGCAAAGAAGAGCAGGGCACCCATTAGTTCTGCCCTCTGGACTTGGAGACCGCGTTACGAAGGATTCGCCGCACCTCGGGGACCGACGTCGCCACCGCGATGATCACGATTCCTTGTAGTGCCTCGACAATCTGCTTAGGCACCATCGCGTTGATCGCGAGCCCGCCTTGCGACAGCGTCGCGAAGAACAGCGCCGCGAGCACCACACCGAGCGGATGGTTGCGCCCGACGAGCGCCACCGCAATGCCGAGGAACCCCGCACCACCGGTGAACCCATCCTCATAGTAGCCCTTGTAGCCGAGTACAAAGTTGATGCCACCGAGTCCGGCGAGCGCGCCGCTCACGATGAGCGCGTTGCGCCAGGTGATGCCGACTTTTACGCCCGCGTATTCGGCAGCGTCAGGTTGTAGCCCCACGGCGCGGAGTTCGAAGCCTGCACGCGTCTTGAAGAGGAACCACCACGCCGTAAGCGCCGCGAGCGCGACAATCACGATGGTCCAGTTCGCCGCTGACCCGTGGAATGCACTGATCATGTTCGACAAGCGCGGCACCGCGCCGGCGTGCACCTCGGGGGTATGCAATGTCTCAGGGACGTGCAGCTTGGCCGAGACGAAATAATTGAGCAGCGCAAGCACGATGAAGTTGAGCATGATCGTCACGATCACTTCGTGCGCACCGAACTTTGCACGGAGTGCTCCCGGGACTGCGCCGACGAGTCCACCGCACAGCATCGCGGCCATCACGCAGATCGGAACGGCGAGGAACGCCGGTGTGCCGGCAGGCAGTACCAGCCCCGCAAGTCCGGCTCCGAAACCACCGGCGGCGAGCTGTCCTTCGGCGCCAATATTGAACAGCCCGGCCCGCAGCGACATCGCCACCGCGAGTCCCGTGCAGGTGAGCGTCGTCGCTTTGTAGAGTACTTGGCCGAAGCCGTAAGCGTTCCCCCACGTGCCGTCGACCAATAAGCGCCACACCGCGCCCGGTGCTTGGCCATACGCGAGAATCAGCAGGTCGCCCACAATCAGCGCGACCACAAGCGCAACGAGCGGCGGCAGCACCGCCTCTTCGATTGTGCGTTTGACGTTGGCATTCATGCGGCCACCTCGCGACGCGCGCCGGTCATGAAGGGGCCGAGGATTTCTTCGCTCGCATCGGCGCGGTTGAGCACCGTCACAATCTTCCCGCCGTACATCACCGCAATGCGATCCGACAAGCTCAACACCTCTCGCAACTCCGCACTCACGAGAAGCACAGCCTTGCCGGCCTCGCGCGCGTTGCGGAGCTCGCCGTGAATGAACTCGATCGCCCCAACATCGACGCCGCGCGTCGGTTGGGCCGCGAGCAGGGCGACAAACTGACGCGACATCTCTCGAGCAATGACAACCTTCTGTTGATTCCCGCCCGAGAGTGTCCGTGCGGCGACCAGGGGATTCGTGGGCCGGATATCGTATTGTGTGATCTGAGCCTGCGCATGGGCCATCGCCGCCGCGACGTCAATCGCCGCGCCGCTGGTGAAACGATGCTGTTGTCCGAGGATCAGATTGTCGGCAATCGTGTAGTCGAGAATCAGACCACGACGGTGCCGATCTTCGGGGATATGCGAGAGTCCTGCGTCGCCTCGATCTCGAACGCTCAACGCCGTGATGTCACACCCACCAAGCGACATCGAGCCACTCACCGCCGGACGGAGCCCGGCGAGCGCCTCGAGGAGTTCAGTCTGTCCATTGCCTTCAACGCCGGCGATGCCGAAGATCTCGCCCGGTTGAATCGCGAACGACACATCGTTCACCGCGCGTTCCACACGAGCGCCGCGTACCACGAGGTTCTTGACCTCGAGTGCTGGGGCACCCATCGCGCGCGCGCCACCGTGGGCAACCTTCACGCCGAGGTCGACGGCGCGGCCGACCATTGCTTTCGCAATCCCTTCGGGGCTCGAGTCGCGCGTGGCCATGCGGGCCACGGTCTCGCCTTGGCGCATCACCGTGATGTGCTCGGTGACGTTCATGACTTCGTCGAGCTTGTGCGTGATCAGGATGATGGTGGCGCCACCATCGCGCACGCGCCGCAGCACCTTCCACAGCTCAGCGACTTCAGGTGGCGACAGCACCGCGGTGGGTTCATCGAGCAACAGGATGCGTGCGCCGCGGTAGAGCGTCTTGAGGATCTCCACGCGCTGCGCTTCCCCAACGGAGAGGTCGGCGACCAGTCGGTCCGCGGGCACGTGCAGTCCGCTTTGGTCGCAGAGTGATTCCACCTCACGTAGTGCGCGCGCCGCGTCGAAGGTCGCAACACCCACTGGTTCGCGACCGAGCACCACATTCTCCGCCACCGTCAGCGTCGGCACGAGCATGAAGTGCTGATGCACCATCCCCACGCCGGCGCTAATCGCCTGCGCCGTGCTCCAGCCGGTCACGTCGCGCCCGCCAACTTCGATCGTGCCACCATCGGGGGCGAACATCCCGGCGAGCATCTTCATCAGGGTCGACTTCCCAGCGCCGTTCTCTCCCACCAACGCGTGGATCTCGCCCTGGCGCACCTCGAGCGATGCGCCGCGGTTCGCCCGCACGGGTCCGAAGCGCTTGTCGATCCCAGTCATGCGGACCGCCAGGGCCTTCGTGTCGTGCGGGGCGCTTAACGGGGTGCTCAACGGGGTGCTCAAAGGGGTGCTCAAAGGGGTGCTCGAAGGGGTGCTCAAAGGGGTGCTCATCGGCTGCTCGGGACAGCGATACGGCCAGCGACAATATCCGCTTTCAGCGCTTCGATCCGTGCGCGCACCGCGTCGGAAATCAGCGCCTTGTTGTTCGCGTCGTACACGTAGCCCACGCCGTCCTCCGCGAGGCCAAAGTTGTAGATGCCCCCTATAAACGACTTGTCCTTTACGCGCGAGATCACGTCATAGACCGCGTTGTCCACGCGCTTCACCATCGACGTGAGCACGCGTCCCGGAGCTTCCTTATACTGATCGGCGTCCACCCCGATGCCGTACTTATTGAGCGTACGAGCGGCTTCGAACACGCCCAGCCCGGTGGAGCCGGAGGCGTGGTAGATGACGTTCACACCCTGCTGATACTGGCTGAGCGCGAGTTCCTTGCCGCGTCCCGGATTGCGAAACGCCTCGGGGGTCACCCCCGCGTACTGCGCAATCACCGCGCAGTCGGCACACACGGCTTTCACACCCGCTCGGTAACCGGCCTCGAACTTATGAATCAGTGGCGAGTCCATGCCGCCTACAAATCCCATCTTCTTGGAGTTTCCAACGAGCGCGGCAATCGCCCCGACCAGGAACGATCCCTGCTCCTCGCGGAACTTGAGCGCGGCCATATTCTTGGGCGGCTGCACGACCTTGCCGTCCTTATCGATCGACACGGCGTAATCGACGCCAGCGAAAGCGACGTTGGGGTATTCCTTGGCCAGCTCGGTCAGGTCATCCGTAAAGATGAACCCGACGCCAATCACGAGGTCCATCCCCTCAGCGGCCAGCAACCGAAGCCCCGCCTCACGGTCCGACCCTTCGCCAGGTTCAACAAACCGCACGTGCGCCCCGAGCTTCTCGGCGGCGCGCATGGCCCCCACGTAGGCGCCGTCATTGAACGACTTGTCGCCACGGCCGCCGAGGTCGAAGACGACCCCCACGGTGAGGCCGGCGCCTGTGGGAGGAGCCGCCGCACCCGCGGGGCGGACGAATAACAGCGCAATATGGACGGCGAGCAGGACGCCCACGAGGGTAAGGATTCGACGCATAAGAGGGATACGTTCGCTGTTTTCGCAGGGGTGTGCAAGCAGTCCCGACTCGAAACGCTCGCTAGATTTCAGGGGCGATGCCACTGATGCGTCCGACCGCCACCAACCGCCGCCCGCCTGCCCTCGCGGGGACACCCCGCGCGACTCTCGCCGCTCGGGCGTTGGGGCCCGCGTTGGGGCCCGCGTTGGGGCACGCGTTGGGGCCCGCGTTGGCCCTGTCGTGCCTGCTCGCGGCCTGTGGGCGGGCCGACAAGCCGTTGCCGCACGCTGCCGACTCCACCGCGGTCGCGATCGCCCTGCCGCGGCCGACGTTTACCCTGACCACCACCGACGGGCGCCCCTTCGATTTTCGGAAGGAGACGGCCGGCACGCTGACCTTTCTGCTGTTCGGCTATACCCATTGTCCCGACGTCTGCCCGGTGCACCTCGCCAACATGACGGCGGCGCTCGAGAAGCTGACTACGGCCGAACGGGCGCGTACGCGGGTCGTGTTTGTCACGGTCGACCCCGATCGCGACTCTGCCACGGTGCTCCGGAAGTTCTTGAATGCGTTCGATCCGAGCTACGTGGGGCTCACGGGCCGCCGTTCGGCGATCGACAGCGCACAGAAGAGCGTCAACTTCGCCGCAGCAATCCTCTCCAAGGACTCCGCGGGCACTCTGGTCGTGACGCACTCGGCGCCGGTGGTGGTGTTCACCGAGGACGACAGCGCGCACGTCATGTTCCCGTTCGGCGCCCGCCAAACCGAGTGGGCGCGTGAGATTCCTAAGCTGCTCGCGCGCGGTACCGCCGCGCCCACGCTTTCGGTGGAGCGCGCGTACCTCGTGATTCCGATTGGTGACGCGCCCGCTGCGCTCTACTTTACCGCCCGCAACGGTGGTAGCACCACCGATTCAGTGGTCGCGGTGGAAGTGCCGGGTGCGGGCGTGGCGTCGATGCACGAGCACCAGCACGACATGGCCACCGGCGCGATGCGGATGATTCCATCCGCGGCCTACCCAGTCAACGCGGGCGCAACGATGCGCCTCGCCCCAGGGGGCGCGCATGTGATGATCGAGAAGCCGGCCCGCGCCTACACCCGTGGGGAACGCTTTCGGCTGCTGGTACGCTTCGCTCATGGCGGGGTGGTGACCACGGAGGTCTCGGTGATCACCTATGCCGACCTCGACACCGCTACGGCAGCGCCCGTGCGCCGATGACTGTCCTTTCCCGCGACTGAGAACGACTCGCATGCAATGGTGGTGTTCCGCACAAGGCACACAATGGAACTGGCGCTGGGTCGCGTACCCGGGCGTCTGGCTCTTTGTCGCGGCCGCAATCGCAATCGCGGTGTCGCTCGTGAAGGGCGAGCCTTGGCGTCGGATGTCCTTTGGGCACCGTGCAGCACTCATCGGCGGGTTGGCCGCACTCTGGATGGCGCTCGACTGGCCGCTCGGCCCACTAGCCGCTGGCTACTTGTCGTTCGCGCATGCGATTCAGTTCTTGATGACCGCGTTGCTCGCGGCGCCGTTGCTGCTCTACGGACTCCGCATCGCCATCATCGACAAAGCAGCGCGTGCGCCCTGGTCGGGACTTCCCGTAGCGCTCGGCCGCTTGCTCACGACACCGCTGATCGCTGCAATCCTGTTCAATGTGATTGTGGCGGTCACGCATACGCCGAAGATCGTAGACAGTTACATGAAGTACCCACTCGGCGCGTTTGTCATCGATAGCGCGTGGCTGGTCGGCGGCCTCCTGTTCTGGTGGCCGATTATCGTGCCAGTGCCGAATCACGGGAAGTTTCAGTTACCGATGAAACTCCTGTATCTGCTCCTCGGTACGCTCTTTCACACACTGGTCGCGATGATTCTCGTATCCGCAGAGTTCCCGCTGTACGGGATCTACGAGATGGCGCCGCCCTTTCCGCTGATTGATGCCCTCTCGGACCAGAAGCTGGCCGGAAGTGTGATGGAGCTCGGCGGACTCGGCCTGATTTTCATTGCGGCTACTATCATCTTTTTCAAGTGGGCCAACGAAGACCGAAAGCAGGTGCCGCAGTGACCGAGCGCCTGCGCACGCGATTCGTGGTCATTGGAACCGGCGTCGCCGGGCTGCATGCCGCGTGGCGTGCATCGGCCCACGGCGATGTCACGATTCTCACCAAAGCTTCTCTTTTCGATAGTGCGACGGCGTATGCCCAAGGTGGGATCGCCGCGGCGCTCGGGGCAGGGGACTCGCCGCAGTTGCATCGCCAAGACACGCTTGCGGCTGGAGCCGCGCTCTGCGATGCGGCCGCCGTGGAAGTGTTGGTCGCCGAGGGTCCGCAGCGTGTCCGCGAGTTGGCGAGTATTGGTGCTCGGTTTGACACCGATACGCGTGGCAAACTGTCGTTGGGGAAGGAAGCCGCACATTCACGCCATCGGATTGTGCACGCACAGGGTGATCAAACGGGTGCCGAAGTGGCGCGCACATTGATCGAGCGTGTGAAGGCCACACCGAACATCACGATCATTGAGCGCGCGCGCGCGCTGGACCTGATTGTCTCAGGGACACGCTGCATTGGCGTGCGTGCGAGCGTCGCCGGACGCGCGGTGGAAATCATTGCTGACGCCACCGTGATCGCCACTGGCGGCTGCGGGCAGGTGTATCGCTACACAACGAATCCGGTGGTCGCGACTGGCGACGGCTTTGCGATCGCGCATCGTGCTGGCGTGCGACTGGCCGACATGGAGTTCGTGCAATTCCATCCGACCGCGCTCAACACCCCGGAGACGCCGCTGGCGCTCATCTCCGAGGCCGTGCGTGGCGAAGGCGCGATCCTCGTGAACGAACGGGGGCAGCGCTTCATGACGCGCCGGCATCGGCTCGCCGAACTCGCGCCGCGCGATATCGTGTCGCGCGAGGTGTTTCGTGAACAGATGGCAGGGTCGGCCGTGTATTTGGATGCGCGCAAGATTGCGCGCGTGTTCACGCGCCGGTTTCCTGGCATCTTCGCGCTCTGCCGCGCCCGCGGGATTGATCCACGGAAGGACCGCATTCCGGTCACGCCGGCGGCGCACTACGTGATGGGCGGGATCATCACAGATCTCGCCGGACGTTCCTCCCTCGAACGGCTCTACGCCTGCGGCGAGGTGAGCTGCACAGGTGTGCACGGTGCGAATCGCCTCGCAAGCAACTCGCTACTCGAAGGGCTCGTCTTTGCTGAACGTGTAGCCAACGACATGATTGCGATGCCGCGGCTCCCGCGCCTGCCACGTCTCCCGGCGTGGTCGGTGCCGTCGCTCGATGATCGCGGTGCCGCGCAAGTCGCTGCCGATCGCATCCGCGAGGTGATGTGGATCGGGGCAGGGATCGCGCGCACGGCGAAGGGGCTGCGTCAGTGCATCGCCGAGCTCGACGACATTGGCTCCCGCATTGCCGCCGGTGCAACCGAGGAGCAAAATCTGCTCGACACCGCACGCCTGATCGCGGAGGCCGCGCTCATGCGCAAGGAATCACGCGGCGGACACTTCCGGCAGGACTTCCCCCGCGAGAAAAAGAAATGGCGCGGGAAGCACATCGAGTGGTGAGCGCCGACTAGCTCAGTCCGGGCGGCTCGGTCCCTACGAGTATCCCGGTCACGGTCAGCACAATCGCGGCGAAGATGCACTCCCAGAGGAGCGTTCCCGCGATTTGGCGCGCGCCCTTCGCCCGCGCGCGTTCCGGGCCCTTCCACCCGTGCAGCGCGCCGAACAGCAGCACCATCGCCACGGGCGCGATCTTCCAGAGCAATACGTCCGCGTAGACGCTTGGCCACAGATCACGGAACGGATGCGGCACGCGGAGCCACAGACTCAGCAGTCCCGTCGTGATCACCGCGCCAGCGCACACGATCGCCACGTGGTGGAACGCCTCAATCAGCGACGCCGAACGTTCGCCGCCCCCGCGCGCGGCCGCATCTCGTCGGACTTCGAGGGTCAGCACCAGCAGCGTGCCAATCCACCCGCCAGCCGCAAGCACGTGCACCCAATCGCTCGCCATCGACACGACCGTCCAATGCTTTTCGGCAATCGCATGGCCGGTGAGCGCGGGTATCAACGCCAAACCGACCGTGGCGACGGCGGCCATCGACCAGCCGTTCGCGCGTGCGCGCCCAGACCCAAAGCGCCCCAAGAGAAATCCGGCAGCCGCGCCGGTGGCCGTGATCCCCTGTGCGATGACGGCCATCCCCCAGGCGGTCGAGGCCACGGCCCCGAGCATGGATTGTGAGCCATCGCCGAGGGCCTGCGCCTGAACCATGAGCCGAACCGGTGCAATGAGCGCGGCCAGCAGGGCGCCGATCAACCCGACCCACGCCACTGCGGGGAGTTCGCGGTGCGTTGCTCGCATCGTGGAGTCCGATAGCCGTTCAGCCACGAGGAACCGGAATGCCAGAGCGCCCACTGCCAGGGTGATCCCTGTCAGCGTGACGACGCGTGTGGCAACCGCCGCTGTTCCGCCGGCACTCTCGAGCAGATCCATGAATGCAATAATCGCGGACCGTGCCTTGGAAACGCTACCCCTTGAGAACGCTCACCGATGGGAACGCCACCCCTCAAACCGGGGTTCTCACCTGCCACGCCACCCCGTTGTGACGCTATCATACAGGATGCCTTTTCCCCCCGCCCCAGCGGCCCCGTTCGCCGAACTCCACGAGGAGATCCGCCGGGCCGCGCGCGAGCGCAACGCCGTCATTCTCGCCCACAACTACGAACGTCCAGAAATTCAGGACGTCGCGGACTTCGTCGGAGATTCCCTCGGCCTCTCCCGCGAGGCCGCGCGGACCACTGCCGACACGATCGTGTTTTGTGGCGTGCACTTCATGGCCGAGACCGCGGCCATCTTGTCGCCCAGCAAAACAGTCTTGCTCCCCGACCTCGCCGCGGGGTGCTCACTCGCCGATACCATCAACGCCGAACAGCTCCGCGCCTGGAAGGCGGAGCATCCGGGTGCGGTGGTGGTCGCGTACGTGAATACCACGGCCGAAGTAAAGGCCGAGAGCGACTACTGCTGCACGTCGGGCAACGCTGTCGAGGTGATCGAGGCAATCCCCGCCGACCAAGAAATTCTTTTCCTCCCCGACATGTTCCTCGGCGCACATGTGCGGCGCCTCACGGGACGCAAGAATATCCGGGTGTGGATGGGCGAGTGCCACGTACACGCGGGCATCGATCCCGAAAACATTCGGCTCCAGCGCTCGCTGCACCCCCAGGCCGAGTTTCTGGTGCATCCGGAATGCGGCTGCGCAACGAGCGTCGTCGAAGCGATCTCAGCGGGGGATGTCGATCCCGAAGGGGCGCACATCCTCTCCACCGAGGGGATGATCAAGCGGCCCGCGGAGTCGCACGCGAGCGAATTTATTGTTGCCACCGAAGTGGGGATTCTGCACCGTCTACAGCGGGCGTATCCCGACAAGACGTTCTATGCGGCCAATGAACGCGCCTCGTGTGCCTACATGAAGGTCACCACGATGCCGAAGTTGCTTGACGCGATTGTGAAGAACCAGTATCGGATCACGGTTGATCCCGCCGTAGCGTCGCGCGCTAAACTCGCCATCGACCGGATGGTGTCCATTGGCGGCACAACGCCGACGCCCGCGGGCCCCGGCGTGGACCCGGGCGAATGAGCAGCGTGGAGAGCGAGCTCCGCTTTCCTCTCACCGAAACGGCGCTCCGCGCGCTCGTGCAGGAGGCGTTGCACGAGGATCACTCCGAGAATGACGTCACGACGTTGGCCACGGTGCTCTCGTCGCAGCGTGCTCGTGCGCGACTCGTCGCGCGCGACACCGGCGTGATCGCTGGAGTTCCACTCGCGCTCGCGGCATTCCGTATTGCGGATCCCTCCACCGAGATTCGCACCGATCGCGAAGACGGCTCCGCCGTTCAGCGCGGAGACACGGTGCTGCACATCGTGGGCCACGCGCGCGGAATCCTCGCCGCCGAACGCACAGCGCTCAACTTTATGCAACGCTTGAGCGGTGTGGCCTCGCTTACCCGTCGGTACGTGGAACTGGTAAAGGGTACGCGCGCCACCATCCTTGATACGCGCAAGACGACCCCGGGCTGGCGACTACTGGAGAAGTACGCCGTTCGCTGCGGCGGTGGTACCAACCACCGCATGGACCTCGCGAGCGCCGTATTGATCAAGGACAATCATCTCGCCGCGGTCGATGGTGATGTCGAGGCGGCGGTCCGGCGTGTACGCGAGTTCGCCACCACCAAGATTCCGGTGCAGGTGGAGTGCGACACACTCGATCAACTCCGCGCAGCGATCGCCGCCGGTGCTGACAGCGTCCTCCTCGACAACATGTCCGTCGTGCAGATGCGCGAGGCTGTCGCAATCGCGGCTGGTCAGGTCATCACCGAAGCGAGCGGTGGCGTGCGACTCGACACGGTCCGCGCAATCGCCGAGTCCGGCGTGGACCGGATCAGCGTTGGGGCCCTCACGCACTCGGCGCCTGCCCTAAATCTCGCACTCGACTTCGAGTGACCCGATCCTCATTCGTCCCGACGCGATGAGCGAGAGTTCCAGCGAAGGACGCGCGCAAGGCTCGCGAGACGATGGTCCCGAGCACGGCGTTCCCTGTGACTACTGCGGGGTGGACGCGCTGCGGTGGCGGAAGTGCAAACTCATCTGCGAGAACTGCCACAACATCAACAAGTCCTGCGCGGACCTCTAGCCGTCCCTAAGCTCTCGCCAGCGCCCGGAGTTGGATCGCGAGTTGATCGGTGTCAGTCGCTGGCGCAGTACACACGTGGTCACGACACACATACGCAAGGGTCGAGCCGTCCGCAGGAATACGGCCAACGAAGAGCGGTCCGCGGTCACTATTGCCGCCTGCCAGTACGAGCCCGGGCACATAACAGCCCGCAATGGTCTCGCGCATCGCGCGGCTCGCATCACCCTCTGGTGCGCCGGCGATGACCACCTCAGTCGCGCCATGGACGGCAAGGTCGGCCGCGCACAGCAGCTGACCGAACATCGGTGCGTACTGCGTCATTGCGGCGCTGAGCGAGTCGAGCGTGTATGCTGCCTTCGCACGCAACCCCTCATCGCTGGAGTAGCTCCAAAGCCGCAGCAGCAGTTCTGCGGCAAGCGACGTTCCTGATGGCACGGCATTGTCCATCACATCGCGCGGGCGTGCGATCAACTGCTCGTGGTCGTGTGCGGTGTCGTAAAAAGACTGGGCGTCCTCGCTCCAGAAATCGCGCACGCAGCCATCGCCCAACACGTGTGCGCGCTCGAGCCAACGTGCGTCGAAGGTGAGCTCGTAGACTGCGAGCATGCCGAGCGCGACGGCTGCGGTGTCCTCAAGGAACCCTGGAATCCGCGTTTCGCCGCGCATGTGCGTACGCCAGGCACGCCCCTCGCGTACCATCTGCGTCCACAAAAACTCCCCGTTCGCGACAGCGGCGTCACGGTAGCGCGCATCGCCGAACACGCGCGCCCCCTCGGCCATACCGCGCAACATGAGTCCGTTCCACGCGGCAAGAATCTTCTCGTCGCGGCCCGGCCATACCCGTTGTGCCCGTGCCGCGTACAGCACGGCGCGGGCGCGTGTGACCGCATCGGGCTCGGGCACGATGGGCGCTGCGCCCACCACGCTCAGAATGGTGTGGCCCTCAAAGTTTCCGGCCGCACGCACCCCCCAGTAGGCCGCGGCAATGTCGAAATCGGCGCCGAGCAGAACGCGCAACTCAGGCTCGGACCACACATAGAACTTGCCTTCTTCGCCTTCGCTGTCGGCGTCAAGTGAGGAGTACCATCCACCGTTCGCGTCGGTCATTTCGCGCAACACCCAGTCGAGCGTGTCGCGGGCAGCGTCGCGCGCCACGGTGTCGCCGGTCGCCTGCCACAGATGCACGCCAAGTCGCGACAGCAGCGCGTTGTCGTACAGCATCTTCTCGAAGTGCGGCACCAACCAATGCGCGTCCACCGTGTACCGATGGAAGCCGCCCCCGACCTGATCATGAAGGCCACCGCGCGCCATCTTCTGATACGAATGCTGCACCATCATGAGGGCATTCGGCTCACCGGTCCGCGCCCAGTAGCGGAGCACAAAGTCGAGCGTCATCGACGGCGGGAATTTTGGCGCCCCACCAAATCCGCCCTCTAGTGGCTCGAACCGTCGAGCGGCGTCGCGATACGCGGTCGTGAGCGTCTCTACGGTTACGGCGGCGCCCGCGGCGTTCCCTGAGCGCGCCGAGCCTGCCGCCGCCGTGTAGATCTCGCCAATCGACTTCACTGCGCGCGTTACATCGTCGCGCCGTCCGTTCCAGGCCTCCGCCACCGACTCCATGACCCGTCGAAAACTGGGCATCCCGTGGCGCTCAGTCGGCGGGTAATAGGTCCCACCGTAGAACGGCTCACCGGCTGGCGTCAGGAACATGGTCATTGGCCACCCACCGTGCCCGGTCATCGCCTGCACGGCCTGCATGTAGATCCCGTCCAGATCCGGACGCTCTTCGCGGTCCACCTTGATGTTCACGAACTGCGCATTCATCACCGCCGCAGTCTCGGTGTTCTCGAACGACTCATGTGCCATCACGTGACACCAATGGCACGCCGCATAGCCAATGGAGAGCAAGATCGGGCAGTCCCGACGCCGAGCCTCCGCCATGGCCTCTGGCCCCCAAGGCCACCAGTCCACAGGGTTCTCTGCATGCTGCACCAGATAGGGGCTGGTCTCCCCCGCAAGGCGATTCGGCATCCGTCCGGACTCCAGAGTGGCGGGAGAGAGGTACTTCAGAGAACTTTAACAGCGTGAACGATTCCCGCGCGTGGCGCCAAGCACTCACGATCCTCGGTCTCACGACCGTATTGCGCCTTGTCATTGGCGCGGTCGTGCCGCTTTTTCCCGACGAGACCTACTACTGGGACTGGTCGCGCGCCCTGCAGCCGGGCTACTTCGATCATCCGGGGATGATCGCCCTGCTAGTGAAGGGTGGAACCCTCATCTTCGGTTCCACACCGCTCGGCGTTCGCTTCTTCCCCATCCTCGCCGGGAGCGCTGCAACACTCGCCCTCGCGCTCACCGCTCGCACCATCGCGGGTGATGTCGCCGGGCGTCTGGCAGTCATCATCTTTGTCTTGATGCCGATCTCGGCCGCGGGATTCATTCTCGCGACCCCCGATGCCCCAATGCTTTGCGCGCTGGCTTGGACGATTTGGGCGGTGGTGCACGCGCTGCTGATCAGCGCCGAGTCGGATGATGAACCCGGGCACGTCACCGAACGCGATCGGCCCAAGACGCTCCTCTGGTGGGCGCTCGCAGGGCTCTTCATTGGCTGCGCCATGGCGTCCAAGTTCACGAGCGTCTTTGTGCCCGCCGCAATCGCAATCGCCTGTCTGCTCCACTCACGACTACAAAATCGGCTCGGCGAGCCGGGCCCCTATGTGGCCGTGATTCTCGCCTCGCTGGTGCTCGCTCCCGTACTCTACTGGAACTGGCAACACGACTGGGTCGCCTTCGCCTTCCAGTTCAACCACGGGCTCGGCGACCCAAAGGGCGGGGCACTCGGCGCGCTCAACCGAGAGCTCGAGCTCATTGGCGGACAAATCGGATTGGTATCGCCGATTCTGTTCTACTTCATCGTCCGCGCGATTCGTCGCGGGCTCGATCCCACGCCTGACGGCGTGCGGCTCGTGCTCAGCGTCATTCCGATCGTCTGCTTCTGCTTCTTCTTCTACAGCGCCACGCGGAAATCAGTCGAGGCCAACTGGCCTGCCATTGCCTGGCTGCCAGCGGTGGTGCTGCTCGCGAGTGATCCACCGGTGCGCGAACGCGCCAAGAAGTGGCTCAACGGCGGGCTCGTGTTCGCGGGCACACTGTCGGCGATTATTTACCTACACACGATTACGCCCATTCTCCCGCTCCGCGCCGATCGCGATCAGGTCGCCAAGGCGTGGGGTTGGGATCAGCTCGGTGCCGTGGTCGACCGGAATCGTGGGTACATCACCAATCACGCCGCGTTCAACGTTGGCACCCTGTTTGTGGCAGCCGAACGCTATCAGGATGTGAGCGAGCTCGCCTTCCATTTGGCCGACAAGCCCCAAGTGCTCTCGCTCAACTTGATGGGACGTCCCAATCACTACGACCTACGTCCCACCTTCACTGATCGCGCCAAGCCCGGCGACGCGATCCTGCTCGTGCTCGACGAAGAGCCCTCCGAGCCGAAAGAAATTCGCAAGCTCGCCTGTTGTTTCCGCCGCATTGATCAACGCGAGATGGTTGCGCTCGTCCGCGGCGACGGTGTCGTGACACGCAAACGTTTGTGGTTCCTGCGTGAGTGGACCGGCGACTGGCCCCTGCGCACCCAACCTTTCCCGTGGACCAACTGAAATGAGTACTGCGCGTCGCACCGCACGTCGCACCGCCAAGCCCATTGTTCCTGCCGATCTCGATCGCTGGCTCGCTGACAATGATCAGCGCATTCACGACGAGCTCTTTGACTTCCTCCGTATTCCGAGCATCAGCGCCCGCAGCGAGCATAATCCCGACACGCGTCGCGCGGCGAAGTGGCTCAACGACAAACTCGCCCGCATCGGATTCACGAGCGCGGTGCACGAAACACCGGGGCATCCGGTGGTACTCGCAGAATGGCGGAAGGCGCCCGCTGGGGCGCCGACTCTGCTGATCTACGGGCACTACGACGTACAGCCCGCCGAACCGCTCGACCTCTGGACGAGCCCTGCATTCGAACCCACGATCCGCGACGGCAAGATCTTTGCCCGCGGCTCGGTGGACGACAAAGGTCAGCTCTGGGTGCACGTCAAGGCGCTCGAGGCGCATCTCGCCGTGCGCGGCACGCTACCGTGCAATGTGATCGTGCTCGCCGAGGGCGAAGAAGAAGTGGGAAGTGAACATCTCGCGCCGTTTATTGAGCAACACAAGAAACGACTTGCCTGCGACGGCGTGGTGATCTCCGATTCCGCAATGTTCGCTCCTGGAATTCCAAGCATCCTCAGCTCGCTCCGCGGACTCGCGTATTTCGAGATCAACGTCGAAGGGCCGAACAGCGATCTCCACTCTGGTATGTATGGCGGCGCGGTCGTAAACCCCGGCATGGCGCTCGCGCGGATCCTCGCGACGTTCCACGATGCCAAGGGCAAGATAGCGATTAAAGGCTTCTACGACGGTATCAAGCCCTTCACCGCCGCCGTGCGCAAAGGGATGAAGAAGTTGCCCTTCAAGGACGCCACGTTCATGCGCGAGCTCGGCGTGAAAGCACTCGGCGGCGAGCCCGGCTACACGACGCTCGAGAAGTTGTGGACGCGCCCGACCTGCGAAGTGAACGGTCTGCTCAGCGGCTACACCGGCGAAGGTGCGAAGACCGTCCTCCCCGGCAAGTCTATGGCGAAAGTGAGTTGCCGATTGGTCCCCGGGCAGGATCCTAAGCACATCGAGAAGCTCATGAATGCGCACGTGAAGAAGGTCGCGCCCGCAGGAGTGAAGGTCACGGTCACGCACCTGCATGGTGGCAAGCCCTGGCGCGCCGAACTCAACGGGCCGTTGTTCGATGCCGCACAGACCGCACTGAAGGCGGCCTTCAAGCGTGACGCGGTGATTGTCGGCGAGGGAGGTTCGATCCCCGTAGTTGGTGACTTCGAGCGGATTCTGAAGGCGCCCGTGTTGCTCGTGGGCTTCGGATTGCCGGGGGAGAACGCCCACGCGCCGGACGAATGGATCAGTGTCGACAATCTGCGCCGCGGACTGCGCGCGATGGCCGTGCTCTACGAGGAAGTCGCGAAGTAGCCCGCTGCCGCATGCCCAAAACAAAGCGGCCTCGCGCGATGTGCGCGGGGCCGCTTGTCGTTCGTGAACGAAACGCCCTACAACCCAGCCAAGAGTGCTTCGTTGCTTGTCGTTCCGGCAATCCGCTTGATCAGCCACTCCATGCCGCTCGTCGGCGGCATCTGCTGCAGCCCGCGACGCAGCGTGTAGATCGCATCGATCTGATCCTGCCGATACAGCTTCTCTTCACGACGGGTCCCGCTCGTCGCAATATCGAACGCTGGGAAAATACGCTTCTCGGCCAGGCCACGATCCAGCTTGATCTCGCAGTTGCCGGTGCCTTTGAACTCTTCGAAGATCACGTCGTCCATGCGCGAGCCCGTCTCAACGAGCGCGGTTGCAATGATCGAGAGCGATCCGCCGCCATGCTCTGGCGCAATCGAACGGGCCGATCCGAAGAACGCCTTGGGCCGTGCCATCGCCGAGCTGTCCAAGCCGCCTGACAGCGTCCGTCCCGTGCCACGTTCGGCGGTATTGAATGCACGTGCCATACGCGTCAGCGAGTCGAGCACGATCACCACGTCCTTGCCCAGTTCTACTTCACGACGGGCGCGCTCGAGCACCATCTCGGTGACTTCCACGTGGCGCGACGCCGGCTGATCGAAGCTGCTCGCCACGACCTCGCCAACACCCCACGAGATCGCTTCGCTCACTTCCTCAGGACGCTCGTCCACGAGCAGGATCAGCAGCACCGCATTGGGATGATTGATCGCCACGCCTTCGGTGATCGCTTGCAGCAACATCGTCTTGCCGGCGCGGGCCGGCGCCACGATCAGCGCACGCTGGCCGTAGCCAATCGGCGCAATCAAGTCGATCGCGCGGCGTGTGAGTTCCGGACCGCCCTTCGCTGACCGTCCGGTCTCGAGCGTCAGCTTCCGCTCGGGATAGCTCGCGGTAAGCGACCCGAAATCGGGGCGCCGCACCTCGAGGTTCGGTTCCATGTCGTTGATCGCCGTGATATCGGTGACCATTAGCCGGTTCCGGTGATCGCGGCCGGTAGTCGCAGCAAGCTTATCGCCGCGCCGGAGTCCGAACTTCCGCACAAAGAACGGGTGAACGTATGCATCGCCCTGGTCGGCGAGATAGCTATTCCCGTGTCGGCGGATGAACCCGGCGTCGCGCGAGGGATCGTACCACCCAACCGTCGGCGCGTCCGGTGAGACGGTCGGCGGCGGCCCGTCGAGCCGATGCTCACCAGAGGTGAATCCACCAGTGGTCGCCACGTTGCCGTTCGGTCCCTGTCCGCCACCCTGCTGCATCCCACCGCTGGCGCCATTTCGCTGACGTCCGCGACGATTCCGGCGCCCACGGCGCGCCCCACGCTGCTGGTCGCCGCCCTGGCCTGACTGCTGCCCCTGCTGCCCCTGCTGCCCCTGCTGCCCCTGCTGCCCCTGACGCGGATTATGCTGGCGCCGTCCACCCTGCTGGCCGCCCTGCGACTGTCCCTGACCCTGCGAGGGTTGGGAATAGCCCTGCCCATCCATCAGTTGGTCTTGCCGGTCGGTGCGCGGCGTCTGCGGTCCTTCGTGCGACGTCTCCGGTGCTGGCTCGCTACGCGATGCCTCGGCAGCCGGTGGTAACGAATCCGGAGCCGAGCCCGCGGATCCGTCGGCGTCTGACGCCTTGCCCGCACGCGGACCACGACGACGCGGCTGACGCGGCTTTACCGGCCCATCGGATGACGCGTCTGGAGTGGCTGGAGTGGCCGGTGAGGGCGCACTTGGAGCAGGAGTCTCGCTAGCGTCGCGGTACGGATCGGCTTCCCCGGCCTGGTCCTGCGCGGGAGAAGCATCGGTCGAGCGGGCACGCGGGGTGCGGCCGCGACGAGCGGGGCGTCGTGGTTCAGTCATGCATTGTGTGTTGCGAGTGGTTCGGTTGGGTACACGATAGCCGCGGAGCGGCCGCTACGGCGCCAAGAAAAGCGCAAATCAAACAGGCGATCCACATGCCAATGACGGCCACGCGAATCTGGAAAACCTGGGGAAACGCAATCGTTGCTAAATCAGGAGAGACAACACAGAGGCACGGCCTCCGTCACATCCTCGGGTCGCGGTAAGCGTGGATCGTTCACACGCGGACCAGCGACAACGCATATGCCCCAAGTGCAACAGGGCGCTCACCATTGAGTATGGCGTCCGCTCACGAATCGCGCAACCCACCCCCCAAAGTCGCCGCCGCGGTCGCTGGTTGCACGCCCCATTCCGCGCGCTCACTCCGACAAGACCGTTTAGATTCCTCAATCTATGCTCTCGCCTTTCACCGACATCCGCGCCGCACTCAGCGCCATCGTCCAAGAATATCATCAGCGCGGCGACGTGCCCCGACTCTTGGAGCAGGTCTCCACACTCGCCGAAGCGGCACCCTCCGATCAGCTCCTGATCGCGGTCGAGCCTTTCCGCGAAATGCACGAAGTCGCGGGTCCGATCTATGAAGTGATCGCTGGCCGCGAACCGAACAACGCGAAAGTGTTGGTCGCACTCGCCAACGCGTACTGGCTCACCGGGCGCGGACCCGAGGTGGTGGGTGGGCTCGCCTCACGCGCACTCGCCGCCGATCCGGAAAATCGAGCCGCCTGGCACCTCTGGGCGCTCACGGAATCATCGCCCCGTCAGCGCACGCAGCGCTGGCAGCAGGTGGTGACGCGCTTTCCAGACGACCAACTCGCGCAAGCGAATCTCGCCGACAACGCCGCCGCACTCGCCGGCGCCGAGAATGATCCCGTCGCGCTGAAGCTCGCGATTGCGACGTACGAAGGGCTCCTCGCCAACGCGACGCAGGATGCACAACGCGCCGCACTTGGCAGCGCACTCAAAACACTGCGCGACTGGAAGATCTAACAAACGCCGGTCACTCACCGGCGTCGGCAATGTGACTCAGGGCTTGGCGCTTCCCACCACGAAGCGCTCGTGCGTCGCCTCGAGCCGGTCCAGTGTCTTCTCGATCGCGTTCCCGATCACCTGCACACGCGGCATGCTGTGCGTGTCGAACGCCGCGGTGAACGGACTCGGTGCCGCCGACCCCGCCACTTTGAGCACCCCTTCGTGCGCGTAGCGGATGGTGCGGCCGCTCTTCTTGTCGGTCCAGCTCCCCTGCCACGCCAGCGACCGGTTCTTTGGCCACAGCCCCTGCGGGAGTGCCATGGTGCGCACCTTATAGCCTGGCACCGCCGAATCGATCGCCATCACGCCGCGTGCAATCTGCTCCAGCACAAAGGCGTCCGGATACTTGTTGAGCTGCGCATGCCAGAGCGTGTGGTTGCACAGCTCGAACCCCTGGTCCGCCAGGAACTTCACTTTCTTGAAGCGCCACTCGGACTTCTGTCCTTCAATGCCCTTCTCGCCAAAGAACGCATGCCCCGCCTTCGCCGCCGGGAGCAGGCAGAAGGTGGCGCGGTTCTTCCACTCGGGGTGCTTCTTGTTGAAGTCGAGCCAAATGCCAACCGCGCTGTTGGGGTCAATCTCCAACTGCCCATTCTTCTCGATGTAGCGGAACTGCCCCGGCGACGCGTCGTCAAAGGTGAAGACGACCGGTGAGGTGCCCGCGGGAATGTCGAACTTCTTGTCCATCAACTGCGCAACGGTGATCGGACGATACCCGCGATCATACAACAGCTGGATATCACGCCGAAAGTGATTCACCTCGCGGCTGTACGTGCCGTCTTTGTCGCCAATGAGGTGATACTCGAGAATCGGCACGCGGCCGTTCTGATTCGGCGCGCGAGTCGCGGCGGTGCCGGTCGCGTTTTGAGCGGGGAGCGTTGCCGCGGCACACACACACACGGCAAGGAGCAGGAGTCGGTGGTTGGTCACGCAGGAAGAATAATCAGATTAGCCCAGCAATCCGAGTGCGTTGCCGCCGCTGAACCCCGGAAAAAGTGCCTCGGGCTTCGTCGCGCCCATGTGTTGCGTGGCAATCTCGCGAAACACCGTGCGGAAGTCGGTCGTGAGCGCCAAGTCGCGTCCCTCGTACAACTTCTCGGGCGCGAGTCCGGGCCATGTGCCGTACACCTTCTGTCCTTTCACCTGGCCGCCAATGACCATCATGGCGCCGGCGTGCCCGTGGTCGGTGCCGCCATTTCCATTCTGGCGCGCCATGCGGCCGAACTCACTCATCGTGAGAATCACCACGTCGTCCATCTTGTCGCCGAGGTCGGTGACAAGCGCCGCAATCGACTTGGCGAAATCGTCGAGCCGTCCCGCGAGCGCGCCAGTCACATTGCCCTGGTTCACATGCGTGTCCCAGCCGCCGATATCGGCAAAGGCAATCTCAAGGCCCACATTTGACTTGATCAACTGCGCGACCTGCCGCAACCGATTGCCGAACTGCGTGGTGGGGTAGCTCGCGCCATTCCGCGGCTGATACTGTTGCGGGTTGGCGCTCTTCAGCATCTTCACGGCGTCAAACATCTCGGCGCCGGCGCCATGAATCGCATCGGGGGTGCCGTTGCGGTAGAGCGCCTCAAGACGCGTGACGGCGTCCCCCGTGCTGCGCACGGTGAACTGATCGAGCGAACCCATCGCAACGGCTGGTGCGTTCCCCTGCAGGATGCGCGGCGTCTGCTCCACCATCGCCACCGCGCGGAACGGCGTGACCTCACACTGCTGGCAGGTCCCGTTCGTCGCGAGGTAGCGATTGAGCCAGCCGTCGCCCGTGCCTTTGTTGTCAGGGGTGCCGCTTTCCATGTAATCCTGCGCGTCGAAATGCGAGCGCGTGCTGCTCGGGCTCCCAACCGCGTGAATCGGTGCGAGCATCCCTCGAGCATACAGCGGCTGCAACGGCGCGAGCATCGGGTGAAACCCAAAGAAGCCGTCCAAGTCGATCGCTCCCGCAGCCCCGCGTCCATTCAACGGCGTCGGAATCGCGATGTTAGGACGGAGCTTGTAGTAATTGGGGTCGCCAAAGGGGACCACCACATTCAAGGCGTCGGCTGCGCCGCGCTGAAAGAGGCAGATGAGCACTTTCCCCTTCTGTGCCGCGGGCAACTCCATGCCGAACGCCGTACGCCGCAGAAACGATGGGCTGAGCCCCATCGTGACGAGCGCGGCCGCACCAGATCGCAGAAAAAATCGACGTTGCATGATTACCGCCGCTGGAATTCGGGAGAGCCGAGCGCGAGGCCGATGACTTGATTGATCCCCTTGATCGGCGGTAATGGGCGACCCGTCATGGCCCCGTCCGCCGGCGTCGCCTTGAGCAGTGGATTGCTGCCGCTCAACAGGACCGCGCGCGTGTCAGCGGAAATCGACCCCCCAAGCAGTGCTGCCGTCACACCATCCACCTGTTGCTCGAGCGGCGCGCTCTTGAGCGCGTCGGCGCCAGGGAATCCGAGCGGCGCAGCGCCCGGTATCCGCCCAGCCGCCGCCACAAAGCCAAAGTTGATCCGCTGCATAATCGCCCCGGTGTTCATCCACTTGTCGCCAGTGTCAGGCCACCCATCCGGCGTCTGATGCCCGAAGATCGGCTGCCCGAGCCCGGCCACGAGCTGCGCGGTGCGCGGCGTGGGATCCGGCTTGCCGTCGAGCGCGCGCACGGTGCTCACCACCACCTCGAACGGTGTTTTCACCTTGCCGCGATACGTCGACGCCGCAAAAAACTCCTGACTCGTCACAATCGTCCGGAGCACCTCGCGTATGTCGCCATCGGTCGCTGTAAAAACCGCCGCCGCGCGATCCACCAGCGCTGGGCTCGGCGTATCACTCACAAAATGGCGCGCCAGTTTGAAGGCGATGTAATGCGCGGTGCTCGGATGGCGCGCGACAATGTCGAGCACCTCCTCGCCATCCTCGACGCCGCGGCCGGCGGCGAGCGTGTGCCCCAGCACGACTTTCTCGCCGGCGTCGTGCATCAGCGGCACAAAGTTGAAGCCACTCTCCGCTTGGCGGGGGCCCTGCAGTGTCCAGCCGGTGAGGGCGCGCGCCACATTGATCACATCGGTCTGTGTGTAGCCGCCATCCACGCCCAGGGTGTGCAGTTCGAGCAGCTCACGCCCGTAGTTCTCATTGAGTCCGGCCCGTCCGCGGGGCGGGGTGGCAGCAATCGCCTGCTGCCCGCGTCCCCCACCGGCCGCGCGCGTTTGCAGTGCACGAATCTGCGCGGGTGAGAGCGCGGTGAGTCGGCCACCGGCCATCACAAGTCGCGGACGGGTACTGTCGGCCTGGCTCTGCCAGTTGTCCAAATAGAAGAGCATCGCGGGGCTCTTGGCCACCGCGCCAAGGAGGTCGCGGAACTTCCCAAGCGCATGCGGGCGGATCGACTTGGTCTCGTATTCTGCCAGGTGGTACCGCGCCTGCGGCCCCTTGGCGGCGTACACAGTGAAATGATTGAGCCAGAAGTCGACCATCACTTCCTGCAGCTGGCGCTGGCTCGTGGCGGCGCGCGTCACTCGCGCGCTGTTCACTTCCCCCACCAGCTGGCGGGTGGCCGCCAGCGCCTTTTTATAGTCGGCGCTGTCGGCGGCGGTGGCCTCGCGCCCCTTGGTGCGGGCGGCCATTTCCTGCTGCAGCGCCGCCGGCGGGGGGACCATCCGTTGCAGCTCGGCGGCGTCGACCTCCAGCAGCTTGTAGTTCTCATGTATAAACTGCTCGGCGGCGGCGTCGTCGATCTGTTCCGGATGCAGTTGGAGGTCGATCCACCCGTCCACCCCCAGCTGGCGGACGTGCTGGACGTCCCCCGGGCGTGCCCCGAAAGCGAGCCGGCTCAGGACATGTGAGAGCTGTTGGTCGGCGGTCTGCTCCCGCGGGCCGGAGGGGGCCACGGCCGGCGTGGCAGCCGTCCGCGCGCCACTCCCGGCGGCGCTCCCGGCGGCGCTCCCTCCGCAGGCGGTCGCCAGTGCAGCCACCGCGCCGCAGAGCACGCGCGCGGCGGCGAGGCTCCACCAAGAGCTGAAAACCCGACGATTCGACATGTGACTCTCCCGTGATGCGACCGTAGAACAGACGTCGTCGTCCGCTGACTTGTTAAGAATCGATGAAAGTTTCATTTCATCAATGACACATTGTGACCGATACTCCGTAGGGAAGGTATACCCCACAGAGGAAGGTCGTTCGGCCCCTCTCGTCCAGACACCGGAATCAACCCTCATGAACCCGCTACACGCCCTCGACCTGCTCGCCTCGGAAGCCAATGCGCTGCTCGAGACGTATCTGGGTGCCGGTACCGCCGTCTCGCCACAGGCCCTGATGTTGGCTCCCGGCGGTGGTTCGGTGGGGTTCCGGTCGGTGTTGATCGACGCCCCCGCTCGCGAAGAGCAACTCGCGGTCTTCCGGGAGAGTGACGGGGCGGACTGGTCGGACTCCGACGAGGGCTAACGGCGCTCCGCACGGAAGATGCGCGGCTTCCTTACGGACTCGGTCATTCCTATCGAACGAGAGCGCCACCGACTGTAGCGACGGTCATTCCGGCTCGTCGAGCGCCTGCAAGTTCTCGAGATCCTCCAGGTCCTTCCGTCGCGGCGCGCTGTCGTTTGGGACAAGACCCCTCAGATCTTATGATACCCGATCCGCGCCGCCTCCGCCCGATCGGGCGCGATGTACGTCTCAAAATCCGAGAACATCCCCGGCGCTTCGTTCTGCATAATCCGCAGCGTCGCCACCGCCATGCGACGGATCTCAAACTCCGCCCCCTCGCTCGAACGCAGCTCCAGCATCGTGCGCCAGCCGCGCACATTCGCGGTGACCACGATCTTCGTCTCCGTCGAGTTCGGCAGCACGCCGCGCGCGGCCTCGCGCGCCATCTTCCGACGGTGGACCTTGTCCTCCACCCACTTATACCGCTCCATCAACTCGGCGACCAACGCCACGTACGACGTCTGCGCCGACTCGATCTGCGTCTGCCAGGCCTTCATAAGGCTCTCATCGCCGATGATCGACGGCGGTACCACAAACGCCGCCTCGCTCTCGTCCACGTAGCGCTGACTCAGCTGCGAATACGCAAACCCCGCACGATGCCGCACCAACTCGTGCGTCAACGAGCGGCTCACCCCCTCGAACAGCAGCGAGTAGGTCGCATGCTCGAGCACGCTCCCGTGCCCCTGCTTCTTGATGTTCTCCAGATACTCGCGCGTCGTCCGATTGGCCGGGTTCTTCTGGCTCATGTAGCAGAGACGCCCCGCGAACTCCGCGAGCCGCTCACCATCGGTGCTCTCGCCCATCCAGTTCACAGGAAGATGCGCCGGCTCAATGAACTGCGGCCGAGCGAGAACAGTGATCGTGGGTTCGGTATAGAAATGCGGCATCAGTGCGGGGGTTAAGTTCCCTAGAAAAATAACGCCCCGACCGGCTCCTGCCCAGAGAGTGGCTCCTGAACCCCCGGTTCAGGATTCCCGTGGGGTCAGAAGCTCATCGGCAACGACATCACCGACGACTCAGGCCGATGCCGCCGCGAACGGCGCGAACCGCCGATCCTTCACCCGTTCCACGAGCGCGCGGAGCGCGACGTTGCTCACGAGCGCCATGAGTCCCGCGACCATCAAAGATTTCACTTCGGCGCGCGTGATTTTTACCGTGCCTCCCTCAATCAGCATCGCTTGCGTGCGCGTGAGATCGCGCAACGTGGCGTATGCGAACAGCAGCGGGAGCACACAGAACGCGCGAATCGCGATTGCACGTCGCGGAATCATCAGGAGGTACTCGAGCGCATCGTCGAGGTCCTTCCACGCCATCTCGATGAAACCCACCACCGCGGCGTGGTTGCGATCCAGATGCTCGGGAGAGAGGAGGGTCGCGTGCCCACTCCCCTGGGCGACAAGCGAGTGCTCTGGGATGTAGATGGAGTTCTCGTGTCGCGCGTCCCACGCAATGTCTTTCAGGATGTTCACCGTCTGCAGCGCTTGGCCAAACTGCTGGCACTTGTCCCAGAGCTTGGTGAACTCGGGCTTGCCGATCCCCGGGCCATGCAGCTGCCAGAGTTCGGTGAGCATGCACCCCACCGTGCCCGCGACGTAGTAGCAATACTCACGATACTCGGCGGTCGTTTGAATACGAATCCCGTTCGGATACAGCCCCACGAACTTTCGCATCCCATGCACCATCACGCCCACCCAGTGCATCACGCGGTCACGCGTGCGTTCGGGGAGCGAGCGGAGCAACACGCACACGAGGTCGGTGTGACGTAACAGATCGACATGCGCCGGATCGCCCTGAATGTCGGCGGCCGCGACTGGAAATCCGTCGGCGACGCTGGCGTCGCGCAGGCAGATCAGGAACTGATCGAGGAGTTCGCGCTTCCGGTCAGGGGTGGCGTTGCCGTCATCTTCGATCGTGTCGGCAATGCGGCAGAGCAGATACGCCGTGAGTACGGCACGCCCCAGGGTGCCCGGAAGAAAGCGGATCGAGATCGCGAAGGTGCGCGACACCTCAGGGAGCACCACGCGACCGAACCTCTCCGCGTAGCGGAGTCGTGCCGGGGTATCGCGGAGGCTAGGGGATGAGGACATCTTAGATACGAAGCCTAGGTGGTGCACCGGTGTTGGGATAGCTGTCGCAGCGTCCGTTGCTGAGCGCGAGGCCAGCAAGCGCGCCCGCAAGCTTTCCTGCAAGCGCGCGACGCATGCTCAGATCCCTCCAAAGGCAATCGCAATCTGCCGCTCGATCGACTCCAACATCCCTGCCGGAAGGGGGAAGCTCTTGGCAAAAGTCGCCATCACATCGACACCCGGCGCTATGCCCGCAGCACGCAGGTAGAACGCGGCGTACTTGAGCGCGAGCTCGGGTGAGATCTTGCCCACGAGCATCGCCCCGCCCCGCACACTGGCCGTGCTCTGCAGTTTGGCGGCGGCACCACTGCGCTTCTCCGCGGGGGTCGTGTTGTCGTCGACAGATGCCGTTGTCAGCGATGCCACCGCTTCGTGCGCAAAGGCGAACAGCACATCGATGGCGTGCTCGGGCGATTCCGGAAACCCGACAGCCACGCGGTTCATCTGCTTCCCTTCGTTCACCGTTCGCCCTTCGGCGTCGAGTGACGGCGAGAGAATCAACTCGCCGTTGCCGAGTTGCGTGTGGTTCAGGAACGACTGCAGCGCGGGACGTTGCACCTTTTGCCACAGTGAATCCACCACGTCGAACATCCGGTCGCGCTTCTTGGTCTCGGCGAGCCACCACGTGTGGAAGAACAGATCACGCTCGCTGCGCAGGCCGGCCAAGAAGCGTCGGGCGAAATCGCGGTCTTCCTTGCTGCGAAAGGTGCTGGCCAAAAAGGCAATCAGTTCGGCCGATGCGTCGGTCTTGGCCGCGCGCGGATTCCCGTCGGACTTGACGAATAGGTCGAGTGCCGACTCCATCTCAGCCCAGCTCCCGAAGTAGAGCGGCAGGAACTGTGCGGCGAGCAGCGACGGGTTATCGTGCAGGCGATTGGCCAGCGATTCGCGGTTCGCATCAAGCTCGCTGAAGATATTCGCCGAGTTCTTGGCGACCGTGAGCGCCGAGCGGTAGGTCGGGGCAAAGATCGGAATCTGCGAGCTATCGCTCGAGATCAAGGCGAAGCCGTGGAGCCAGAGGTCCACGTGTTCGCGGGAGCGCACCGGCCAGCGGGCGTCGGTGCGCTGCGCATGCGCGGTTCGAGGCGCGCTCAACGTGGGTATGACGGTCAACGCGACCGCACATGCGGTCACGAGCACAGAACGGATTCGACGCACAACGTATCGCATATCTAACTGAAACCCCCAAATGCCCGAGAGGATCGCCGTCAGGTGGAGGAGCGCCCGCAGGTGATGCAAAACTTCCACCCCGCTTCGAGCTCGCGCCTGCAGCCGGTGCACCGGCGCGCCGGCACGTGCTGTCCACAGTTGGGGCAGAAATGCGCGTCGCGTCCCTCAGGCAGGGTGTGACCGCACTGCGTGCAGCTGGGTCGTGACGTGTGGCGCGGGACTTCGGTGGCGCGCGCACTTGGCGCATGTGCCGCATGTGCCGCATGTGCCGCATGTGCCGCGC
>Ga0114971_10000454_pt1 | contig 26559 bp, 35 predicted proteins | sample M_140625_MF_Meta_FD_87320 | JGI IMG/M metagenome (GOLD analysis project Ga0114971, IMG submission 87320) | Freshwater microbial communities from Lake Montjoie, Canada to study carbon cycling - M_140625_MF_MetaG | ecosystem: Environmental > Aquatic > Freshwater > Lake | place: Lake Montjoie... | reverse complement strand
TGGTGTTACACAGGTGGCACAGTATATCCCATGGTGTTACACCGGTGGCACTTAATTAACAATATAAAAAGAAGATCATTGTGGTCTTCTTTTTGTCACTCATATCCCCAATTTGTCACTCATTTCTGTGTTACACTGGTGTAACATTGTACACTATGTGTCTACGATGGATTTGTATTTGCCTTCAATTTTTTTACTGATCGAAGGGTTAAAATGGTTGAGTGTCACTCTATGACACTGTATCTCCAACTCTATTCAAACTCTATTCAAACTTTATTCAAACTTTATTCAAACTCTATTCAAACTCTATTCAAACTCTATTCAAACTTTATTCAAACTCTATTCAAACTCTATTCAAACTCTATTCAAACTCTATTCAAACTCTGCATCAAACTCTGCATAACAAATCTACAACCACTCTTCAAACAAATTTATAAGAAATATAATATTAATAATATATAAATATGCCTGATCAAGAAACAACATGTTATCGTTTTGAAAAAATTATATTTAATAAAGGATTATTGGATAACGGTGTAGACGCAACATATATAATTCATCTAGAAGGAAATGGTCGTCATGAAGACATTATGAAACAACTATCAATACATCAACCAACAAAAATAACATATATATTATTTAATAAAGGATTTAAAAAATGCGATAAAAAAAAACATATTAAGTTAGCGTCTCATGATTTAGTAGATGCATTTTTAAATATTTTTATCCATGCAAACAATAAAAAATATAATAATATTTTAATTTTAGAAGATGATTATTTTTTTACTGAAAGTATATATAATCCAGAAACAAGAAGACATATATGTGATTTTTTAAATTTAAAAAAAGATGAAAATTTTCAATATTTACTTGGCTGCATGCCGTTACTACAAATCCCCTACACAACAGATTTAAATCATTATATTAGTATAGCATCATTAGGAACACATGCAAATATTTACAGTAAAAAAAATAGAAAAATATTATTAGAAGAAAAACAAAAAAAAATAAAAGATTGGGATTTTTATCATTGGAGAAATAGTAGAAGATATATGTTTAAAGAACCAATATGTTATCAACTATTTCCAGATACAGAAAACTCAAAAACTTGGAATATTGAAAATCCAATAATATTTATAGGTGGTAAAATAACAAAAATCATATTAAATTTTTTTTTATTAGATAGACAAATAGAACCAGGTTATTCATTTTTTTATGCTTTTTCAAAAATATTGATCTTTTTAATTATAATTTTAGTATTATATATAATTTATTTAATTATAATAAAATTAAACCTTTTAAAAACTATAATACCAAAAAAATACAAAAATACAAAAATATAATATTATATTATGAAAAGCATATTTATTAGATTTTTAGGTTTTGTTTTTATAATCATAGCTTTACATAGGGTTTTTTTAAAAAAAGATAGACTCCAAGAAATAAAAGTATTAGGGTTTCCAAATAATTTTGATATTCTTATTATGTTTTTTGAGTTAATTATTGGAATATTATTATTATTAAATGTATCTTTTAAATACACAGTTTTAAAAATATTTTTAGTATTTTTTATTATTGCTTGTATCATTATTTTTTATAAAAATAATAAACAGATTATGTCTACTTACAATCAAATTTGGACATTTCAGCCAACTGCTATGTGCTTTGCAATGCATTTATATATAATATTCATTGTAACAATTTTGATATGGGGTTAAATACAAAAAATAAAAACCTACCATTTTAACCCTTTTGAAAAATTAGGAGCCTTAATCACATTTGGATTAAGATCATCAAAAAATGCCAAATTGTAAATCATTGATAACTTTTGATTTTCGTCTAATAAATCAGATTCTAATAACTTTAAAATATCTGATTTAAAAATATACCCTTTAATAATATTAATATCTACTTCGGATTTATTATTCGTTGGTCTTTCATCTAATCCAGAATATTTATTTTCTACCATAATTTTTGATATATTATTTTTTGACTTATTTTTAGAAAATAATATTATTCCTACTAAAAAAAATAAACAAATAAACATCATTTATTAAATAATTATAAATATGCTTTATATCATAACAAGTAAGTAATAAAAAATAAATAGTTATTTAAATTACAAATACAAATACAAAATTCATATACAAATACAAATACATATACAAATACAAATACATATACAAATACTTAATTTAATATTTCCTTGCCAATTTGCCTCTTAAAATCTTGAATTCCATTAATATAAGTTTCTATTGTAATAGGATCAAAATCTTGATCCCACTCTTTGTCAAATGCGGCCATCTCAAACTTAAAAACATTGACCGTTTTTTGTTGACCAATGCGATAGCATCTGGCTACTGCTTGGTCTTCCACGCTAGGATTCCAATGAGGAGAAACAAAATATATCTCCGAAAAATGTTCCTGTAAATTTAAGCCTTCGCAACCAGTTTGAATCTGGATAAGCAATATATCTGCGGGTTCTGTTAATAATTTAAGGCCTTTTTTTCCTGAATTACGACCATCGTAACATACAATTTTTTTTATGCCAGCATTTAAAAGTCGTTCCAACAACATATCAATTTCTTTGCGATAGTTACAAAACACAATTTTTCCTTTGCAATTGTCCTTTCTTTCCAACAATAAATCAACAACCGCGTCTAACTTACTGGAGCCGTTAAGTCCGTCTAGGTATTTATTTGAAATATGACCCTGCCTTATAAATGACTCAATATTGTGTCTCATTAATTCGGGCATAATACAGCTCTGCTTTGCTCTTACCATCGCAACTAATTGGCCTCCATCACCCCATATTTCTGCCAACTTCTTGCGTTTTTCGCAAGAAACCCCTGATTGATTAGGTATCAAAGCATGAATTTCTTCCGATAATAACATTTCTGATGCGGATTTCCATTTAATGATACGAGGGTTTGCAACTAAAGGGGGTAAATTGATGCCAACATCGGATTTTTTTCGCCTCAAAATATAATCAGAAATAATAGAACCGTTTTGTATATTTGCCATTCTACAAAGACTGCTGAAATCGGCTGCCTTATTTTGAATAGGGGTGCCAGACACTAACCACCGTATTCCAGCTTTAAGCTGTAATAAAACGCGGAACCGTTTCGTTTTTTCATTGCGTAAATGATGTGCCTCATCAAATATAGCTCTACTCCAGCACATTCTTAGTAGAACACAATCTTTGACCAGCAATGATCCATATGATGTCAAAACAATAACGGCTTTATCAAGTTGCTCTGCCGTAACAAGTTTTTTTTGTGATCCATAATAAACTAAGCAATTGTGACCAGTTACGCGGAAAATTTCTTTTTGCCATTGTTGAATGAGTACTGGTGGCACAACTATTATAGTTTTTTTAAGAAAGTTGCAGAACATAGTGCCGATCATTGTGATTGTCTTACCAAGACCCATTTCATCAGCAATAAAGCCGCCTTTCTTACCTGAAAGTTCATTGCGTATACACCATTCAACGCCATCATATTGGTATTGTTTAAAATCAAATCCGGATTTATCTAATAAGAGCTGAAACCGCTTCATTCTTTGAGTTACAAGTAAATTAAATTGGTCTGACATTTTTTAAAAAATTGATGAATAAGTAATTTAATCTGATACATGCAGAAAAAAAATTTTCAATTTTATTTTTTTTATATCAGATTTTAATTTATTAAAAATTTTTATTTTTTTAATAAATAATTAATTTACAAAATAATTTACACGTAAAGTACTATATACAAATAATTATTTATTATAACGTTAAAACCTATATGAACAAATATCTCTACAAACATACTCATCTAATAAATAATCAGGAATAGAGCCGTGAACGTCAAAAGATATACCTTCCAATAAACTAACATACGCCTTTCTTGATTCCCATAATAAGTTTTGGTCATTTAATACGTCCCTTATCTCCATATATATGTCACTAAATGTTGAACGACTAGCATATTTCATAGGTACAATTTCAACAAATGTTGTAGTTTCATCTTGAAAATAACGAATTTGATATTGACCCCATAATCTAGGGCCAATGAGAGGAATAGGTAGAGGAAAAGAATGATATTCAAAGTATTCGTTCCAATTAATTGCATTATGGGGATATTTTTTAGCAGCTTCTGCGGCACATTCATGACGGCAAGATTGATTTCTCCACAGGTCAAATTGGTTTTTGATATTTTTTTCCAAAAAATAAGAGATTTTAACCCCCATGTGATTTATGAATTGAGTCATTAAAACAGCTTCATTTATTAACTTTTTTTGCTGTTGAAAAGCGTGACTATCTCGGGGGCTTAGTGTATCACCAATATGAGGAGAACTATACTCAGTGTGCCATCGCCAGCAACAATTATCATACACTACTTTTAGGCTTTCAATTTTCCCCAGCGTTTTAGAAATAAGCCGATGAATAGTTTCAAAATCTGCTTTAATCCTTGGTATCTTTATTGTAGATTGGATTAAACATTTATACGGTGATGGTATAGGTTTAACACATACAGGTCCATGTTGAGTCCAATATTGTTCCGGAAAATTTTCTATACACGTATTAAACCACCTATGCAGTGGGTTGGGATTGTTTAAATATTGCATTTTTAAAAAAGGTTTGTTTGAAATCTACTTCTCTAAGAAAAAATAAAAAAAATTCAATTTTTTTATTTTACACATATAACAAAAATAAAAAATAAAAAATAAAATAAAAATTTTAGTTTTAAATTTTTTACGTGTGAAAGAAAAAAAATTGAAATTCTTAATTGATGTAAATAACATTTATATACATTAAACAAAGATTCTTCAAGAACTTCCAACTATTCAAACTTTTAAACTAATACTTAATAATATGACAACAGTAACTGAAATAATTGAATGCCCTATTTGCTTAGATGAAATTAATTTAACACAGGTAAGTAATAGAGTAACTACGGAATGTGGCCACACATTTCACTGCAATTGCTTGATGCAAAGTTGTGCCACTATGGGCTTTGGCTGTCCTTATTGCCGCACCGCCATGGCGACTGCTCCTGAAGAGGACGAGGAATCAGAAAATGAAGAGGATGAAGAGGAGCAAGAACCTTTTAGCGATGATGTGCTGAGAGGATTTCGTTTCTTCTTTAACAATGTCAACAATGAAGAGCATGATCATGAGGATGTCTTGGAACAGCAAGAAGATGAAGAAGAAGCAGAAGCAGAGGCAGAAGCTGTTTTGCCCAAGCCATCCGCAGCTTTCATTACAGCGGCACTCGTCGCCCAAGGCGTAACCATGGAGCAATTGGTTAAAATCCTACTTCAAGATCACGATGAATATGAAGACGAAGAATTAGAATTTGATCTCATAGATGAAGAAGTATGGGGTCAAATGAGAACAATCATTAGCAACTATCAACCTCAACAGCAAGACCAAGAACAGCCTCAGACCGTAGAACAAGCAGTTGAAGATCAGCCGCAGACTCAAGAACCTCAAACACAAGTACAAGTACAAGTGCATGCCGAAGCAAAGACATCAGCTCCTAATCCTCAACGACGCCGTGAATTTATGTCACATGTTTAAATAAATAAATAAATAAATAAAAATATAAAAAATAAAAATAAAATTATAAAAATGTATAATTTGTATGCATATTGATTGTATCTAATTTGTATGATTTTTTTAAAAAAAAAGTGTAATTAATTATAAATAAGTTTTTTTTTCAAAAAAAAATTGAATTACTTTCAAATCTTATATTTGTTAGTATAATCCAAATCACAACCCTACTTTCAAAGAAAAATGTTTAATCCAGCTTTCATATTTGTATTCGAAGAGAATGAGAATGAATTTCTTAATAATGAAATGTTAATAAAAAATTTTCTAGATTTTATGGCTATCGTAAGCGTATCAATAATGGCATATGGAATAATCATGTCATTGCAAATTCCAGCACATCTAAACACAATTTGGTCTATGTTTTGGAGCACACTAACACCTGGTAACCAATGGCTAGAAATAGCATATGTATTTTCCAGCTTTTTAGTTTTCATAAGTATGCTCTTCTTCGTAGATGCAATAATAAATGATATTATAGAAACAACGAATCAACGAATCAAAACAATGAATAAAAGTTTAGAAGAAAAAGAGAAACTGATCGCCGAGTTGGAAGCAATCATTGAAAAACAAGAACAACAAAAGAAACAGACCTTAGAAGAGATTCCAGACGAATTAATGAATATAATATATGAGTATGACCAGTTTGAATTACATTAATTTAATATTAATCCTGTCAAATCAAATAAAAAACTTTTGTTGTAAATATAAATAAAAAATTGAAAACTTTTTTTTATTTGCAATAAAATTAAATAATCAACATCATCAACATTTTAAAATTAGATAATGAATAATTTAAAAGGTGTAACGAATTTTCCGCCCTATATAAATCTGGAAACAGTAATAAAAATACGCAACAAACATGATCTATTGGAACTAGAACTAAAATACGATAAATTCTTGTACAACTATCAACACTTACTATTCTTACACAATTTAATTGAAGATTATTTGGATATACGTGATGCACTAACAATTCAACGACAACGTGTTGAAAGAGAGGAGCAAAAAAGATTATATAACGAAGGCATTTTACCATCACATCAAACTCCATGTGAATATGAACATAATTTGCAATGCATTTTACCCGACGAATTAAGGCTTACCCAAGATCAAATAAGACAAAAATATGTGCCATGCCCAAACGAACCAAAAGAATACAAATGTGGATGCGAAACAATAAAATATATTACACGTTGTGACTGCAAAAGAGTATCAAGTATATGCAAAAATACAAAATGCAATGAAAAGGTATATCCAATTATAAAATTACAAAGCTATTGTATCACACATCATCTTCTTTTGGAAAAACAAAAACAGCTGGAGCAAAAAGTAACAGAAATAAAAAAAGAATTAATATATGTAAAACGACATAGCAATAGTTTTGATTATGATGATTTTTACAAAGGTAAACGTGTTAGTAGGTATCCATGGAAAAATATATAGGATATATGGAAAAAATACATAAAATATAATTATTGTTAATATTGATTAAATTGTTTATTATATTTGTATAAAAAAAATTGAAATACTATTTACAAATGGAAAAGTAGTAATTCCTTATACGTAACCGATCTAAAAGAAAAGAACATGGCAATCCAATCTAATAACAATATCAAAGTGTGGTTTACATCATATTTCAAAAATGCGTTGAAACAAATAACCTATTTAAAAATTTCCAAAATGAATTTAGCTGAATATTTAATATATCTAAGACGTGACGCAAAATTTGAAAAAAAATTAATAAAAGAACAATGCAAAGAGATATTTTATGATCAGTTACGTTTGGTTACGGAGCTTTATTATATAATTGAGCTATATATAGATTTAGTAATGAACCAAACCATGTCAGTAACAGAGAAAGCAAGCTATTTAAGATTAACAAAGGTGATCTACAAAAAATCACATGAGTTACAAGGTGAACTAATGGTTTCATCGGACAATTCAAAAACTTTTGAACAAAATGAAATTTACAAATCAACATTTCGTCAGCTAAATGCAACACAAAAGATAGTAAGTAAATATGTTTTAAAACATGAACTTTATTACAGGCCAAAGCGAAATATAAAAGTAGTTAATTATAAAGTGTAAAAAATATCATATAGCCATTCAAAGAAAATCATCCATAGCCATAGTTCTCCCAAATATCTATTGTAAATAAGTTTATGCATTATTTAATATTAATTATTTTATATATAAATTATTTTTTTTATTTGTAAAACGAAAATAAAATTATCAAAAATAAAATTATCAAAAATAAAATTATCCAAAAGTATTTTCTTTACAATATTGAATATACAAAAATCCATCTGGATCTTTGTAACAGTCATATAATGTTCCCAACATTGTCGAAGAAGAAAACATATTTTGTGAAACAAGTAAAAACAAAGCTTCTTGAGGTGGTAATTTCATGCGATTACGAATAATATATACAAACTGACCAATAGTTAAATCAATAGGTACTAAATATTTGGATTTATCAAGAGTAGGTAAGTCAGAAGCTGATTTTTCACAAATAATAGGAATTCTGTAAGCATGTTTATCTAAAACCCTTTTAGATTCAGCAAATCGGTCTTCAAAAGAATACAACGTTTTGAATGATTTATTAGAGTTATAAAACATGCTTTATTGCACTATGAATATAAAAAATTAATATTAAAATTAATATTAATATTAATATTTATATTTTTATTTTTATTTTTATTTTTATTTTTATTTTTATTAATATATTTAAAAATATAAATTTGTTAGTTGATTAAGCTAATTGCTGTGAAATAACTTTATACCAATTAGCTTCTTTTACAAAAATACCCCATTTGGCAGTAATTAATAAGATCCATCCAAAAAGATAAAATAACAAGGCTGTTTCTTTATTAATGGGTTTCTCATGATTGATTCTAAAAGTATAAATAAGTAAAATAGACATTGAAACAATAAAAATAAATTCGGTTCTTTCTTTCCAATACACTAAAGCACTGTCAAGCTTTTGTCCAATAGATAGATGAGATAAAATTAAATGACCAATTGCAGATACAATAAATACAATTTTAATAAAAATAATAAAAAACACAAAATAATCCAATGAACTAATAAATTGAAAAGACATTTATATATTACAATTAGAAAACTAATGATAAATTTGTTAGTTAGTTCCTTTTAAATGATGTGTAGAATAGCTAAAATTATTGATAGCTGAGTTTAAAACAGTTGCTTTAAAGTTCTTTCTACATCTTTGACATTGTCTAAATGCACCGCCATCGTTCATTAATGAAATAGATGTATTATTTTTACAAAATATACAAACAGGGCTGTAAACAATAGATCCGCCATAAGTATCAGTTTTAATATGGTGAATTTGATAGGCATCATAAATAGAAGTATAGTTCATTATTGTATATTTTGAAAAAAATTGTTAAAAATATACATTAATGAGAATGAATAAAAGAATAAATAATTTTCATCTAATAATATAAATGCCATGTTCAGCAACATGTTTAGTAGCAACCGCATTAATAATTTCAATGATATATTTTCAAAATGCAACAATAAAGAGTAAAGTAGTGAAAATATATAAAGAGCAATTACCAGCAAATTTGCAAATAAGATATGATAAAATATCTGGAGAAAGACTTAGAATATATTATTATGGTTATGTCTTAGGATTCATATTATCACTAATAATAATCATGTATAATTATTCTTTAAAACGAAACCAACTAACAAATGTAAATATAGTTTGTATAGTAATCGTTGTTAGTTTCTTTACAAATTACTTCTATTATATTTTGAGTCCGAAGTCAGATTGGATGTTAAATCATATAAATTCACCAGAACAAACAAAGGCATGGTTAACAATGTATAGATCTATGCAAGTAAATTATCATATGGGTTTAGTAATAGGAATAGTAGCAGTAGGAGTATTAGCATTTGCATTTAGATGTTAAAGCGTAGCGACCGTTAAAGCGAATAAAGCGTATAAAGCGTAGCGAATAAAGCGAATAAAGCGAATAAAGCGAATAAAGCGAATAAAGCGTATAAAGTGTATAAAGCGTATAAACCGAATTATATATATTATGAAACAACTTAAAGAAAAAACGATTATATAAAGTGGGCACCTTACAGCAATTAAAACAAAATTAAAAACCAAACCAAACAGGTGCCCGTCAAACGCTCGCGTAGCTCAGTTGGTTAGAGCATTGGTCTTATGAGCCAAAGGTCAGCGGTTCGAGCCCGCTCTTGAGCATATTTTTAATAAGTATGATTTTAAAATACTTATTAAATAATAATAACATATATTATAGATCATGCAAAAACATAAAGCAGTTTTAGCAGCTACCTTATCAGGTGTATTAAATTTTTTAGCATTTAGTCAATTATTATTTCAAGTTCATATTACAAAAAAAACAGATAATTTATCATTCTTATGGGCTTTGACAATAATAACTTCGCAGTCATTGTTAATATATTATGGAGTTGCAAATGAATTGACAGGAGTTTACATAACTGCAAGTGTGTTTTTGATAGGTATTTTATATATTGTTTATGTAAAATTAAAGTATCCTTCAGAGATAAAAAAAATAGATAAAGAATTATAAAACATGATAATATATATAGTAAACCTACTTAAAGAGAATTAGTCTATATAATATGGGAATGGTTCCGTACAGCGATCTAAACAATCAAACTTATTTTTTGAAAAACGGAACCAGCAAAAAGCAAATCTAGAAGCATGGGTAGCGAAGTGGTCTATTTATTTTGTTTGGATAAAGCCGCATTAGTAGCTCCAAATAAAAAAATCCATAAAAACGCACAAGACTTAAGATCTTGCCTCTTAGAGTTCGTGGGTTCGAATCCCATCTCATGCATTTTTTATAATTATTAATTATTCAATTACTAATTATAATTTTTTATCTTTAAGTTATAAATACAACTATTTAAAACTGTTATTTAAATCAACTTAAAGACATTGTACCTTTATAATATGGGAATGGTTCCATACAGCGATCTAAACAATCAAACTTATTTTTTGAAAAAACGGAACCAGCAAAAAGGGGAAAAGGTGAGCAGAAGAAAGGAATATAAGAATTTTTCTAAGAAAAATTCAAATGGATACAGCACAGCAATGAAGCTAATAGTATCCATAACAGCAACTCAAACCAAAATTTTTATTTAAGAGTAAAAAAAGATACAGCGATGTATCTTATAACGGTTTTTGCATGGATAAGATACGCTGCAGAGTAAATTAACCAATTAATAAAAAAACCATCACAGCAACTTAAAAATCTGTATTAGATTTGATTTGAATTTTCCTTTGGGAAAATATGTTGAGTTTTGTAGTCTTTTTACTCAGGATTTCATTTGTTGAATTTATATTCAGCACCAGTCTACGAGTATACCGGTTTCTGGCTTGAGATCTACAATTAAAGATTACCTGTTATCATCGGATAGCAGCTCCTGACAGAAAATGATCTGTTGGTGGTGAGTCGTTTAGCATTTTGTTCGGACCAAAAAATGCACCCCAATTGGTCTTATAGTGTAGTGGTCATCACTCAGGACTTTGAATCCTGAAACCTGGGTTCGAATCCCGGTAAGACCTAGAACTAAATAATCTATCTTTAAGAAGGATAGATTTAATTCCTAACAGCAAATAACACTTTTTTCTTATTAAAAAAACACATGGAATTAGCAACCAAAAAAAAATATACCTTTACCTTAAAGGTATTTTTTTGACTCCACCTTTACCTTAAAGGTGGATATTTTTACCCGGTTAGTTCAGTTGGTAGAACGCCAGACTTTTATAAACAAAATATAGTAATCTGGTGGTCGAGGGTTCGAGCCCCTCATCGGGTGCCATTTTATTAATAATTATTAATTAAAATACTTATTAATTATCGTCGTCTTCTAGTAGATCTTCTTTTTTTAGATCTAGAACTTTTTTTAGATCTAGAACTTTTTTTACTACCAGCCTTTATAGTATATTCACTAACAAAGTTAACTTCATCTATTAGCCTACAATTGGTTAAAGATAATTTATCCAATAATTCTTTAAATGATTTATATTTATCATCATTATTCAACTTAGACCATGTTACATTAAAACCTTGTTGCAAATAAAGTACAAATGTATACAAATGTTCTCCAGTTCCTTTTGGTGGTCCAGGACCTTGATATTTGAAAACTGTTTGACCTTTATTAATACTAGATTCAGGAATATTAACAACTACCCAATGAATAAAATAATGACTTTCAGTGCTAGCATTCCTATCATACATAATTAACGTATAAAATTTGTTAGTAGATAAGTCAGACAAAGTTACTTTAGGTTCTAAACTGGTCTGCAAAGGAGTAAATTTTTGTCCTTTTACTAGACCAGATTCATATTTTACAGAAAGACTCATCCCTTTATACTAACAACTTATAATTAATTATCTAACACTTTTTAATGGATCTTCAGTATTTCTACTAACAATATTATGATTACCAAAAGGAATTTCACCCTTAACTGCAACTCTTCTCATTTTTCTTTGTTCCAAACCATAATCGCTTATAGCATAATGAGAAGTACACATGTTATCCCAAATAACAATATCATTTTTTTCCCATTTATGACGTAAAACAAATTCAGGTTGGAAAGTATGTTCATATATTAATTTTAAAATGTTATCACCTTCAATCTTAGACAAATTTAAAATATGAGAAGTAAATCCGGGATTTACAAAAAAGGATGGTTTTAATGTTTTAGGATGAATACGAACTACAGGATGAATAGAAGGAATAATTTTTTTTGAATCTTCATATAATTTCAGAATTTGCTCTTGACTCAAATTAGAATCAAAAGGTTCACCCCAAAAGGCAAGTGGAGTAATTTTATGCACAGCCTCTAATTTATTAAAAAATGGTTTTAAATCGTCACTAGTCTTTTCATAAGCAGTCCTTAAATCAGCCCATAATGTATCCCCACCAACTTCAGGTATTTGATTTGCAACCAAAATAGAAACAGAATATGGATTTTCTAAAAAAGAAACATCTGTATGCCATTTTGCATTTTTACCACCTTTTGCCCCATCAACATCCAAAATTTGCGAATAATTTTTATTTCCAGGAACTACTGGATGAGCAATAGTAGGTTCGCCAAAAAACTGAGCTAATTCAATTTGTTCTTCATAAGAAATCTGAGTACCTTTAATAATTATCACTAAATATTGATCTAACAATTCTTTTAATAAATACACATGATCAGAATTTTTAATATTAAAATTAAAAATTTCTATGCCAAAAGATCCGACCTTTTTTTTAAAAATTAATTGATTATTCATTTTATAATATGATAAATTGTTTTAAATTTATAAAATATACTAACAAAAAATAAATATATATTTAAAACAATTTAAAGAAAAAATGCCTAATTAATATGGATAGCAATCCGTACACAATTATTTCCTTACAGCAATCTTTTTTTTCTTATGCCAAAAAAAACCCAGAGGAAATAGCAAAACAATAAAATGCTTCGGTAGCTCAGTTGGTAGTAGCATTTCGCTGTTAACGAAAAGGTCGCAGGTTCGAACCCTGTCCGAAGCGATTTTTAATTTTATAAATTCTATAAAATTAAAATACTTATATTATATAAATGCCTAAGACTTTAAGACATAAGTATAGACGAAATAAATCTAGACGACACAATAAATCTAGACGACACAATAAATCTAGAAAACATAGATCATATAAAAAAAGACGAGGTTTAGCACGTGGTCCCAATTCAGATCCTATTTCACCAAATGCCCTTGTTTCTTGTGCCATGTGTGATAAAAAATTTCCTCGTAATACAATGTTAGTGCCTTCAGGATGTCCAACCTCATTTATGCCTGAACTTCAAAAAGGCAAAAAAAGAATGTATGCAGATAGATCACATCGTGTTTGCCAAAAATGTTGGTGGGGAGAACCTGGAAACCCAGAATCAGGTTTTGCCCATGTTGATGGTCCTCATGGATGTCCAGGTTGCAAACGCAGTTTACCACCCAACCCACCTCTAAAACAACTAAAAGAAGTAGAAGTAATTGATCTATTATCATCATCTGATTAAAAATAAGCATGTTTACTTTAACAAATATATAGCAATTATACCAAAAATAATTCCAATTGCCTTAGATATTGTTAGTTTAGTCCATGCTAATAAGATACTTGGCACAGATACTAACAAAATAGCTATAATTTTAACTAAAGCATATTGGGTTAAAATATCGCCATAGTTTAATATTTGCACGTAACTATATAATATTACACATTCACATAATAAAGCCAAAATTAACAACCAATTATTATTAAAATAGTTATAATATTTAATAAGAATTATTGTTAGTGCACTAAAAAAAGAGGATATAAGTAACCATTTATAGTTTTGTATATTTTCAATCATTATAAAATATACAAATATTTAATCTATTGGAACATTTTAATACACTCCCACAACTTAGCAGATTCATCCAAAGTAAATGATCCTCTCTTTTGAGCCAAGTTCAAAAAGGTAACAATTAGCTGCAAAGCTTCTTGTTGATTAGTCAAAGGTAAATCAACCAAGCGAACTTGCTTCTTTTCTCCCAAACTGTTAGGTATTTGAGTAGTAGATTCTGATTCCATGTATAATATAACTATTTTAACCTTTTAAATACTTATTATAAAAATATATATAATTTTAATATTTGATATTATTTTTTCTTTAAGTCAAAAAAAAATTGATTTAAAAAAAATCATCTAAAAAGTTAGTATATTACTATCCAAGCTGCATTCAAAAATGTCAAACTCATCGTCTACTAGTTCTTCACCCTTTTCCTATTTATCAGATACCGAATATCCTCATGTTCTCCCCAGTATTCGCTGTCAACCTATTATTGATTATACTAGCATTCAATATCATGACCCTGCACATAAACTACCAATAGAACTTTTTGATGATCCTGAATTTAATTTCGGAATATTTAATTTACAAATTCGCGGAGAAATTCCTATTACTAAAAAACATCTTCATATATTCTTTACTATTGATGGTACCGGATCTATGCAAGACATTTGTTCTGATGGTCGCTCAAAAATGGAACACATCCTTTTTACCTTAGAAAATATGTTACGGATCTTTCACGAGACTGACAATTGCGAAATCTCGGTTCATGTTCAAAGCTTTGATACAAAAATTTATAAAATAATTTCTAACATAGAAAATATTTGTACAGCTGATATAGGAATTCTTTTGCAACAAATAAAAAAAATTCACCCTAATGGATGCACGAATATTGAATGTGCACTCCATTCTGCATCCAAACAAATTTCAAAATATAAAATTTTACATCCAGATCATGATGTAGCACATATCTTTCTTACTGATGGTGAAATTACTGACGGTTCTCAAAATCAAGAAGTACTTAAAGCTTTAGTTCCTATTGATTGTACAAATATATTTATTGGCTACGGCAAACAACACGATTCCATACTTTTATCAGGTCTAGCTGTAAATAAAAATAACGAATACCGATTTGTGGATGCTCTAGAAAAAGCCGGACTTGTTTATGGAGAGATCATTCATGGATTATTTTACAAGGCAATTGCAGATGTTGTTTTGGAAACTGAAGGCTGTGAAATTTATAATTATTCTACTAATACTTGGTCAACTTCCTTAGAAATTGGAAACCTGCTCAGCGAACAAAAAAAAATATATCATCTTCGTTCAAAAACACCAAATGTCTCTCATATTAGAGTCATGGGAAGAACAATTGTTCAAACAAAACAATTTGAAACCTTTACAAATGAAGTAGAAATGCAGTCAGAATGTAATTGGAGGGCTTCAAAATTGAGACCATTATCAGGTAAAGTAGAACAAGCATTAGCAGAAGCTGTAGCAGAAGCTGTAGCAGAAGCTGTAGCAGAAAAAGATACAGATATAGAAGATACTTCAGAATGCAATCTAACACAATATGTATTGAGACAAAGAACCCAAGAGCTACTCTTCCAAGCAAGAAAATTATCTGAAAAAAATAAACCGATAAATCCTACAAATTCATTTCATTATTTAAATTTAGTTATCCCTACAGCAATTTCTGATGATGAAACCCCTGAGATAAAAAAGACATTAAAGCAATTCCATACGCTGCTTTTAGATTATATCAATGAAAATCATTTGGAAACAGATACATTCTTAAAAACATTGTGCGACGATATTTATATAGCAAATAAAACAGCTGGCACTCCTTATGCCGCTATGTTTACAACTGCTCGCCAAACAACACAGGGTCGCCAACAAACTTATAATTGCTCGGCACTTGATGAATTAGATGAGACTCCTCTTCAACAATTTACAAGTTTACCTAGTCCAAATCTCTTTCGGCCTAGAAATATAAAATATAGTTTAGATCTAAACCAAGATCCAGATTCAAATATTGATAATTATATGTTATCTCATAATTCTCTAACTCCATACTCATCCGACGGAGTTATATCACTGATGCGTGAAGTTAGTGGAAATCACTCAATCGGTATTGATACAGAGACTCCTGATAAAGAAACATTGACTTTAGATTTGCCATAATTGTTTCCATTGACTACTAATTTGATCATTACCCTTTACATTTAACCTAAATGGACAACTATAATCAGGCGGATAATTTAATGCAACACAAGGATCACATGCACTTTTTACAAAACTAAATCCTTTCATTTCTTGTGGAATATCTTCTGGTTTAACAATCGTTTTATTTATATTAAAATATCCATTCCAATAATCCATTCCTGTAAATACTTTTTTTTCCATTACAGAATTGCCATGTTTATCTGTAGTGCATTTTAAAGTATTATGTACATTTTGTGGCATACCTTCTGTTTTACCTAGATCTGCTCCATACAATAAAAAATGTCCCTCTTTAGAATTCCATGCTAACAATTCTCTAGCTGCATTTTTATTATATAATTTCATTGAATAATTAAGAGAAGCCTGAGGAGAAAATTTAATAATCGTATTGGTCCATACTTTATCTATATACTCTTGTTTTAAATCATCAGGCCATGGCCAAAAACCGGTTGCCAGCAAATGTTCTACTTCATCAGGAGTAGCTTGTTTTTGAAGAATATCCAAATCAAACTGAGTAGAATATAAAAATACCGTTTGTTGATACATATTAAATCGTTTAATTAAATCAGGGGACCATTTAATGTCGCTATAATAATTTTGAAAACCATTAACTTTGAAAGGTTTTGTATAACTGTTGAATATAATAATACCAACAACTAACAAAATAAATATTAATATGTTATAATTATATTTCATAATAAAATATGATTATAAAATAATAAAACACTCTATTTTAGATTATGAAATGCTCCAACTTCATATGGGAAAATTGATATAAAATAATAAAAACAATTGCTAATCCAACAGCCAAAGTTAGATCATACATAGCAGCTAAGAAAAGTAAAACAATAAGAATTAAATTTCCTAAACCGGTGTCAAATAAATTATAAAATAAACTGGGAATAGCAAACATAATAAGCCATAAAACAATTAATAATACTAGTAAACCTACAACTAAATTAACATTTTTCTTTGAAAAAATACCAGTTAAAGATAAATTCATTATATTATATTCTTTTAAAAAAATTTAAACACAAACCACTTAAAATGAAGCCTTTATATAATATATACCTATGAATCGCCTACATATCATAAATTTTATAAATCCTTCCTGGTATAAACAAATCACACAATTTTTAGAAGAACATGCTGATTTTAATAATTTAATTCCAATTGTAGCATTAGATGAATATCCAACTGGTTTTAATAAAAATCCCCATGAAACCGACGAAGATGCACCGAGGAATATATTTGAAACGATTATATATGGGTTAGCACATGCAGCAGTAGATATTGATTATGGCAAATCACAATATTTAAAAATAGTAGCTTATTTAAGAACAATTGAAACGTTTACACATGATATGGAATTTCCATTTGAAGTTGAGGAAATAAAAAAACGCACATATAAGGAGCTAATAAATACAATATTGGATACAAATATTTGTATAACGGAATTAAAATATGATCAATTACATGTAGTAGAAAATGTATGGGGTATGGGAGAAAGTACAATTACATTATTACATCTACTTTATGCAAATGTGGAAAATGAAAATGTAATCCCCTTTGGAGATAAGCAATTTAAAAGAGGTATGCAAATGTTTTATAAATTAGAAAATACAGAAAAAACAACTTTAAAGGAAAAAACAAATACATGGACGAATAAAAAGGTTGGATTAATGTTTATTATACAATATGCACACTATTCTGAGTTTGTTTAAATTAATCTTTGATATAATTAATCTTTGATAACATATACTTTTCTAGTTACTATTTGTAAATTATCTTTTAGATCTAGATGATCAATTTGGATAGACTTACCTGTATCCGAGACACCCAGTATTTTTTTTACTACATGTTGCTTACGAGTTTTAAATATGACTTCACAACCAATATATTGTGAAGCATTTTCAGGAGTAAGCTTAATTAAATTCATTTTTAGATGTTAAATAATAATATAAATATATATCTATGTTATTATTTTACAATCATTTCAATTTTAAATTCCAGTTGATCCAAAACCACCTTCTCCTCTTGTAGTATTGGGGCCCAATTCATTCACGCTACTAACAATTTCAACATAAATAGGAACTAATCCAGGTGCACAAACTTGTAACATTCGTGAATACGAATCCATATAATAATCATAATCTGTTCTATATGTATCTTCATTCGGATAAATACAATCAAACATTCCAATTAACGGTCCTCTATATCCTGCATCAATAATACCTTGATTATTGGCAAGACGCAAAGGAGTTTTTGACATACTTGAGCGAGTATAAGTATAAAATGGTGTATAAAAAAAATGATTGTGATTATTAATATTGTAATCATCAATAATGTTATTATTGTTATTGTTTAATCCTATATTTTTGGTAAACATACGGGCACAACATTTGACTTTAAAGTTAACTTTATTTATAGTGGTGCTAGTATTTTCCCCATCATTTCCAAAAAAACGTGTTCCATCTCCATGAGTATTGACTTCTAAAATATCATCATTTTTTGGCAAAAATAAATCAAATCCGGCATCATAAAAATGAGGATCTTCAAATAATTTAGTGTTATGATTTAACGCTGCATTTAAATATCTATTCTTTAATTCACTATAATTCTGGTAATTATCATCTACAAAAATAGACAAGTGCATAACCTTATCATGGTTAGTAGTAGAAAAATAATGCGATAAAAAATTATTAAAAGGTACTCCTCCAGTAAAATTCATCTTGATTATAAACAAACTAACAATATATCTTTAAATTGTTTAATCATTAGATCCTAAAAAATTCGTAAATAAATTTAAAATATCCAAATAATAATCCATGGATGCTGTTATAAAATCTCCATAATAATCTCTTTGTAAAATTCTGTTAGTATCATATAAAACATAAAGGGCAAAAAGAATAATTCCTGCAAAAGATAATATTTTATGAGCTTGAGACATTTTTGCTCCTAATACAAAAACTAATTGAAAAACAATTAATAATAATAATACCCCAAATAACATGGCACCAAAACGATTTCCCAAATTAATACCTCCCATAATTAACGCCACTCCTGCAGCTAAAAATACTCCAAATACTGTTAATGCACCTTGTATTGCAATCTGAATTGCTTCAGGACTATATTTTTTTTTGAGTACAGAAAGCATGAGTCCAAAAATATAAGAAAAAAAGCAAAAAATAAAAAATTTTATAAAATCTGGCATGGGAACCATTGCGATCACATAAATAATAATTAGCTGAGCAATAAATAAAGCCCAAATATTAATATTTGGATTGTTAGATCGCTCCATTACATAATAAGTAATACCAAGTTGAACAATTAGATTAGCATATACAAGTATTAAAAATTCTTTTTTTTCATTCAATAATTTTACTAGATTCATTTTTTGAGAATTTTTTAACCCACCACCAAAAAATCTGTTATAAACACTTGACTTTCCCATATATTTACGCAAAGAAAAAACATATTTATTTATAATTACAAGAACAAATTATATATAAGATAATAAACATACTAACAAATTTAATCTAATTTACAAAGTTCCGATACAGAATCATATATGGTTTGATTTTTAACAATAAATACCGACATGGGTTCCCGACATAATGCACATATTGGACGGCACTTTGCTAATGTTTGTGTTACACATCCGTGGCAAAATTGATGTTCGCAATTTAGAATAACGCTATCTTGTAACTTGGTTGCTTCATAGCAAATCGCACAGTCAGATACTATTTCCAATTCTTCCGCTGTTTCCGTGCAAAGTATCAAAGGAACAATATCAAATTTTTTAGTTTCTGCTTCAAAAAGATTGAATAAATTAGTTGGCGTAAATGGTATAAACTCGTCCGCAGCTGGTTCATAGTTAGCCTGATCATAAAGCCGTATTCTGTCTAACAAACCTGATTGAATCCAAGGTGTTGGTGTGCGATCAATGATCCAAAGTATGGGCTGATCCTCATTTGCATTTGCATTTGCATTTGTAGGTGAATGGTTAATTTCTATCCATTCATTCTCTGTAAGCAAATGAATATTTACCGAGCAATATTCCCAAATACTTTCAATAAATATTGCCTTGGTTCCATAAGCCGGGACACCTGCATATTTTACTGCGACTGCTTTTAATTCACGAACATTGAATCGCCGATTTAGTCTCGCAGTAAATTGTATTTTCAGCTGATCATTATTTTGAGCTAGAAGATCCATAAATATCATTTTTATTCTACTGTAAAATACATCTATATGTCCGTGTAGACAATTACGAATATTATGAGTAGTTTCTCCACAAAATGAACAAGCGTTTGGCATTTTAGAAATAAAGTATAGTATAAATAATTATTAAAAGTAATTGTAAAAAAAATTATTTCAATTTTTTTTTGAACCATGAAAAAAGATAATTTCCCTTTTTAAAATAATTAATTAATTAAATAATTTTACAATGCATATACTATACAAATTTTTATTTTATTCTTATATTTTTATATTTTTATATTTTTATATTTTTATAATTAAATTAAAGTAAATCACCATAGAGTTCATCAAAATCTTTTAGCTCCTCCTGAGTAACCTGCATTCCATCCACTTCTACCACTTCGCCCTCTTCCAGAAGAACTGTCTTTGAGACTTTTGCAGAGGATTTTACCTTAGGCACAATGATTTCATCTACAGCTTCCTCTACTTTTTGCTGTACTTTTTCCGCTGCCTTTTGCTTGGGTTTCATTTTTAGAACACGCTTGCTTGGCATACGCGTGTCATACTGGACATTAACCCCTTCTACAGCCGCTGCCGGTGAAACTGTAGGCAATGCGGGGGCTTTAGGCTTCAAAGTTGGAGCGACTGGCAATGCTGGTGCGATATTTAAAGCTGGTGCGATAGGTAGAGGCATCTGTTTTTTTTTATTTGAAGGCACATGTGTAACACGACGATCATCAACACGACGATCATTTGAAGGCACATGTGTAACACGGCGATTATCTTGACGATGATCTTGAACACGGCGATCCTCAACACGGCGATCATTTGAAGGCACATGTGTAACACGGCGATCATCAACACGACGCTCATCAACACGGCGATCATCAATACGGCGTCGCTCATCATCACGACGCTCATTTGAAGGCACGCGTGTAACACGAGGCTCATCATCATCAAATTCAATATGAGGCCTAGACTTAGATGCTTGGTTTAAAGCAGGTTTAACGGCACTTGTGGGTTGCCAATTGTTTGCTGATACTTTCCAAAACCAAGGTTCATCATATACTAATTTAATTTCCTTACCTGAAATGAGTTTTGTACGAGCTGCTTGTGCGTCTTTGTTCCAATACCACTCTGTAAAGTGGATGAACACACGCTTATATTCGTCCCCTTTCTCGCTCTTACGAACAAGAATGTCCACGTGGTCTATACTCCCAAGTCCTACTTGGTCTAAGACATGACGGATTCGTTCTTCAGTAATGTTCATAAAGACACGAGGGATGCAAAGGGAAGGTTGATTAACAGCGAGAAATCTGAGATCCATTTTATTAATAAGTTTATTGCGAGTTTAATAGCGAGTTTAATAGTAATTTTAATAGCGAGTTTAAGCGGATTTGTATCGGCGGAGTAAGGGTTGTAAATATACTAATCTGCAACTAAATTCAGAAAATTTCAATTTTTTTTTTCTTTTACTAAAAAATAAAAATACTAAAATTTTTTAAATCTAATAAATGTAATCATAAATTCACGAAGAAATATTTTTTTTAGTAAACTTTATTTTTTGTTGAATCAAAAAAAAATTGAAATATTTGCAATCCAATGAAATGATTATATATATACCTCCAACAACGATCTTAAAGATGAACTCTATTAATACTACTAATACTATTGACCAATTTGGTCGTGACCTATCTTTACGCAAGACTGCTGCTCAAATTGAGTGTGAAAAATGGATGGACGAGCTTAGAATCAAGATGAAAACAATGTCGTGGGCTGAGCTTTCCTACGAGGAAGAGGAGGAAGAAGAGCGGCAATTAGAAGAGGAAAATCGCCAACGCTTGGAGAAAGAAAGGGCAAAAAATCATGCCGCCGCTCAACAACGTAAGGCATTATTGGCCAAGGGCGAGTATGAACTGGAAGACGGCGAAATTATTGAATAAAAACAAATAAAAATAAAAATAAAAATAAAAATAAAAATCATATAAAATAAAACAAAAAAAGTAAAGTATATTTGTATTTGTATTTGTATTTGTATTTGTAAATTAATTAATTAAAATAAAAAATATATAGTTATCTATGTATTTTTTTATTTGATTGATTTTTTATTGATTAATTTTTTATTGATTTAAAAAAATTTTTAGTTATAAATATTTTGTACTAAAGAAAAAAAAAATTGAAATACTTTGTTTCTATTAGGTAAAAAGTATTAATAATCCCAAACCAACAACTCAAAGTTAACTCTTAAATACTCAAACTCTTAAACACTCAAACTATTAATATGTCTCGCCAGAATAACAACAAGAAGCAAGCGGAACAAAAGAAATTCTGCAAAGTATGTTTTGATGCAGGTAAGTCAGAAGCAGAATATACATCTCATTTCGTCAGAGCAAGTCCTGAGCCAACTGCTAAGGTAGTTTGCCCAGTGCTTTTGCAAGCAGAGTGCGGCTATTGCCATGAAAAAGGACATACTCCCAGCTGTTGCAAGCTTGCAAAAACCCACCAAAAGGAAAAGCAGCGTCAGGAATATGAGGCAAAAAAGCGGGCGGAAGTTGCTAAACCCGCGAAAAAAGCAGATAAAAAGCCTATGAATGTCTTCGCGGCTCTAATGGACAGCTCTGACGATGAGGAAGAGAAAAAAGTAAAAAAACAGGTAAAACCTACAAAATTGACTACAAAACCCGAGATTGCAAAATCAAGCCCCAAAGTGACGTATGATGCCAGTGCCAATTTATGGCCAGCGTTGCCAACACCTTCTCAACCAGCAGCGAAAGCAACCATGAATCAAGCAGCGAAAGTATCCATGAATCAAGCAGGCAAGTCACAATTGACTGCGGCACTCAAGAAAATGGCTCCTGAGCTAGAACTTGCAGCAAAAACCCCGGAGCTCTCAGTCTACAGGCCACCAGCGGCTAAACTTGTGCGTCGCCCTCGCAAGCTGACTCCTCAAGAGGAAGAGGATCAGTTCATTAATAAATACATTGCCGACAAGCTTAAAAGCGACCCTCAATACCAAAAGGAGCAAAAGCAACTGAACAAGGAACTAGCCGAAGCAGCAAGATATCATGGAAGTCATTATGGAGAGGACGACCTAGCCTATGAACAGCAACAAATGTGCAACTCCAGCGGTTATGATGTCACTGATCTCTATGATGAGGCCGAAGAAGCCTACAAAAAAAGCAAATTGGCATCCTACATGGACTGGGCTCAAACAGAAGACTCAGACAGCGACGATGAGGACTGGTAGAAAATTATAAAAATAAATAAATTTGTATATGCATGTAATTATATTTATGTAATTTAATTAATTAAATAGTTTTTTTATTTTTTTATGCACGAAGCTTTAAATAATTTCTTAAACCAGGAATAAATCCAGTATGATTATTTTGTTCATTATGGCTACTATCTAAGATAGGTGTATTTCTTTTTTTGTCTGGTGGGCTAAAAATAGGAACACTTTTGGAGCCAGGAACAAATTGAAATTCTCTACGTTTTCTATATAAGTGTCTTTTAGTGTGTTTTTTATTATGTCTTTTATAATGTCTCTTAGTATGTTTTTTAGTATATTTATTAAACGATCTTTTAGTATATTTTATTTTACTCATATATATTATAAATATATATAAATAAATAAATAAATAAATAAATAAATAAATAAATAAATAAATTTGACAATAAATAAGAGTTTAATTATATTTTTTCTTTTCCCAAAATGTAATAACTAACAAATGAAAAAATATGAATTAACTCAAACAAATGAATTTACATATAATATAAAAATAAATAAAAATGCAAAGCCGATTTATGCATGTATAAAAAGATTTGTAAAAAATTCATTTTTCACAGAAGAAACAAATAGCATGATTTTTTCTGCAGAAGACGTAAAACCATTACCTACCTATTTAATTAATAAAAAGTTGTCTCATTTTAAATGCATAAAGATAATAGATGATTTAACAAAACAAATGGATTATTTAAAAAATATGAATTATGGTGTTTACGGATTTGATATACATGATATAATAGTAATAAATGAAAATATGTTTTTAATATGTAGTGGAGACTATTTACAAACTTTAACAGTAGGATCAGAAATAATATTTTATGAACCAATTAAATTTCCCTATTTTGGAAGTCCAGATATAATTACACTAACAAGTTTACCATCAATAATAGATTATACTTGTATATATTATAGTTTAGGTGCATTGATCGTATATTGTTTATTAAATGAATATTTGTTAGTAGGAAATGAAATAAAAAGTGAAGAGGAAATAGAAAAAATAATAAAGCCTTTACAAGATACAAAAATCTATTGGTTTTTGAAAAGATGTTTAAAAACAAATAGCAAAAAAAGGCTATTGTTATTAATATAAATAAATAATCTTTGTTTATGATATATATGTCACTTCAAACGTTTAAAAAAAAATCAATAAATAAGTATTCAACAGCGACAAAGCGATCTGGTATACCAACAAATGAATATTGGGTTTACCAGGGTCCTTATGGTAGAAAAGGTAGTTTATCATCAACTATTTTTTTGAAAAGTTTATTAGGTCCGGATGGAAAAACAGGAGCTCCATTTACAGCAGCAAACGCAGGATTTTCTTTGAACGGTGTATATAGAAATATTGGTCCAGTAGGTCAGAATATGAAATTTAGTCAAAGTCATACTCCATATCGCGGTGTTTATCCTAAGGGATGGGGAGGATCTGGGGGAAGATATCCATCTGGTCCTGATAATGTTGTATTAAATATAAATCCAGTTTCTACTGGTGTAGCTGCTCAAACAGCTTGGGTAAAACCTCCAGTACTTTCAAACAAGGGCATGTTGGCACGTCGTTTTAGATGGATAAATTCAGGTCAATATCCAAATAATTGGGTTCAACCAATTTATACAGGAAACCAAACAGATACGGCAAGTCAATGGTTATATATTCAAAATAAAGCCGCTGCAAATGATTGTTGGTTTGATGTGAATACTCCAGAGCTTTATGTGGATTATATAAAGAATTGCGGATCAACTGGTTGTCAAACAACTCCTGCTCGTGGATATACAATGAATGTTATGCAAGCAAATGCTCCTTATACAAAGACATTATTTCAACCAAGAGATGCAAGTCAATATACGCAACGAGTGCAAAGACAATGTCAAAATCCTGTTGGTTTCCAAAAGCCATTCCCATACAAAGTTCAAACCGGAACCGGAGTGTTAAGAGGAGGAATTGGTGTGTACAATGTAGCAAACGCATGCAATACATCAAATATTTACACTGTACCGCCACCTTGGTATACTGAGGAAGAGAGGTTGCCAGATGGTCGAGTAACAACATTAAAGGATCAGTTGATAAAATTAAGATCAGCGGTAAGAAAAATGACACCGGATGTGCAGGCAAAAGTATATGAACAAATATATTTGAATGGTAATTCTGGGCGATAAATAATATATATTATCGGTTTTGAACTTAAAGAGTCTTTAAATTAAAAATAATATATATTATTTATCAATTATAGTTTCTTTTGCAATATTTTTAATAATTTTATTATAATTTTTTTCTGATTCTTCTTTAGAAGATCCAGGCATAGATTCATAAACAATTTTCATATATTTATCATTTTGTTTTGACTCAGGATCCTTATATAAAGGATTGCTTTTCTGCCATGACTGAATTTGTTGCATATTTTTATGGGCAACCTTTTTAATAGCAGTTGTTAATTTGTCTTTATTTTCATTTTCTTTGGTCCATTCATTTGAGTCTTTAATATAAATAATTTCTCTTTTAAAATCAGAACAATGAAGAGGTCTCTGGTGGACATCAAGTTGATTTAACCCATTAATAAAAATTCTGGAAATACCTTGAACAAAACCTAGACGCCCAGTTTCTTCCAAATCGTTAATTTGAGGCTGTAAAGAATTAACAAAATCGGTAATATTTAAAGCGTCTTTGCATTGTTCGTTTAAAAAAAAGTTAATATTAAAATTTTTATTATTTGAATTGTTAATATTAGTAATTGTTTTTTCTTTGGATAAAAGACATATTTGTTGAGTAAGTTCTTTATTTTGCTTAACAACTTCTAAAACAGTCTTAGTAAGAGTAGATATATCTTCAATCAAGTTGTTATTACATGTTTTTTTGTGTTTCCACAAACC
>Ga0114971_10000453_pt1 | contig 26575 bp, 19 predicted proteins | sample M_140625_MF_Meta_FD_87320 | JGI IMG/M metagenome (GOLD analysis project Ga0114971, IMG submission 87320) | Freshwater microbial communities from Lake Montjoie, Canada to study carbon cycling - M_140625_MF_MetaG | ecosystem: Environmental > Aquatic > Freshwater > Lake | place: Lake Montjoie... | reverse complement strand
TATATTAGGTTTACTTCTTTTAAAAATTATGGATAGCCGTATTGTACTTATTACATTTACGGGTCTTGCTATTGTTAGTTTAGCAATTGCATTATTTGGAACTTCTTCCATGGCCTTAATAGCCTTTCCTATGGTGGGATTTTTTGCTTCAGTTCTATATCCCATTATTTTTTCTTTGGCTTTAAACTCTGTAAGTGAACACCATGGCTCGTTTTCGGGTATTATGGTAACAGGTATAATTGGTGGCGCCATTGCACCTTTAATAATTGGATGGTTAGGAGATAATATTGGTTTACGCTTAGGCATGTGCTTTTTATTTTTAACACTGGGCTTTATATTCAGTATTGGATTCTGGGCTAAACCTATCATTACCAATAAAACCATTTCTTTATTTAAAAAGAAAGAGGACAGTATTGCATAAATTATTTTATGAGTGAAACAAAAGTAATAGGAATTGATTTAGGTGCTACGAATATTCGTGCAGGGGTAGTGCATGACGGTATTATCAAAAACATTCAAAGCAAAAGAATTAAAAGCGCCGGCACTGTTGAGGAAGTATTGGTAGATTTTTACGAATTGATAGACGAACTATTAGATAAAGAGGTGGTAGCCATTGGTATTGGAGTGCCTAGTGTAGTTGATTTGGAAAAAGGTATTGTTTATGATGTGCAACACATTCCTTCATGGAAAGAAGTGCCCTTAAAAGAAATTTTAGAAACAAAATATAAGATTCCTGTTTTTGTTAATAACGATGCGAATTGTTTTGCTTTAGGAGAATTTCATTTTGGCAAAGGAAAGCCTAACATGATTGGCGTTACTATTGGCACTGGTTTAGGTGCTGGCGTGATTGTAAATAAACATTTATTGGCAGGACCTAATTGTGGAGCAGGGGAGTTTGGTATGGTAGATTATTTAGAACATAATTATGAATATTACGCAAGCGGTCAATATTTTTCTCATATCTATCATTTAAACGGCGAAGAAGTTTTTGAACGCGCTAAAGCAGGAGATAAAATTGCGCAACAATATTATGCAGAAATGGGCACTCACTTAGGCAATGCTATAAAACTAATCATGTATACTTTTGATGCTTCCTATATTGTTTTTGGTGGATCAGTAAGACATGCCTATCCTTATTTTGAAAAAAATATGTGGGAGCGCATTAACACTTTTGCCTATGGACATTCTGTAGCCAATTTAAAAATTGAATTATCTGATTTAGAGAATGCAGGAATTTTAGGAGCGGCTGGTTTATACCTTGATCAGTTATAATTAGATTGTAATTATTTAGCTTAATGCTGCTGCCGCAGCTTCATCTAAATAAATAGTACAATTAGGATGGTTTCTTAATAAGCTTGCTGGTACTGCTTCTGATATAGGTCCTTCCATAACTTGTTGTACAATTGCTGCTTTTTTGGCGCCACTCACTACTAATATGATATGCTTTGCTTCTAGTAAAGTTGCAATACCCAAAGTAATACCTTTGGTGAGCGGCTGTGGTTTTTGAAAATACTTTTGACCTACTGCTACCGTTAAAGGGTCAAGATCTATAACATGTGATCTGGTTGCAATAGCAGTATGAGGTTCATTCATTCCAATATGTCCGTTTAAACCTAAACCTAAAATGGCTATTTCTATACCACCCTTTTTTTGAATAAATGTTTCTGTAACTGTACACTCTTGTTCTAAGTTACTTGCTGCGCCATCAAAAAAACAAATTCGATCTGCTGCAATTTGTAAGGGTGTAAAAAGTTCTCGGTTTAAATGGTATCGGCAACTTCCTTCATCATTGCCATTAAGTCCCACCCATTCATCTAAGCCCAAAAATGACCAAGAACTAATATCGAGTGTTTTATTGTTAACACTCGCAACGATGTTCTTATAAATACCTGCTGGGGAATCGCCAGAAGCTACACAAATCAAAGGTGTTGGGGCAGTTGACATTATTTCAGCAATAGCCTTTGTTGCTTTTGTTGAAAGGGCTTCGTAATTATTTGATACAATTATTTCCATAGGTTTATTTATAACTTTAATTCACCCCATCCTTTGCGGTATTCTCTTTTAATAAATTGATTCGCTGCATCAAAATTGGTGACCTTCATATTTTCTCCATCCCATTGTAAGGCCTTGTATCTCCCGCTAAACTTATAGCCCTCCATATTTCCATAAACAGGATCATTTCTTTTTATTTTTTCACGCAGATTAAAACTGCGTAATAATAAATTACCTAATAAAACTGTTTCTGTTAATGGGCCTGCATAGCCTACAAAAGGAGAATCTACTTCCATATTGCCATAACCAGCAATACTTGCATCTACCCATTGCCACCAATGTCCATCCATATCACCTTTTACCCTTGCATATTTTTTGGGAACATTTACATCTTTATTTAAACTCAATGGTAATAATCTGGGATGACTTCCGCCCCAACCACATGCAACCTTACCTTTGGTTCCTATAAATAAGGTGGCGCCTTCAAAATCATTTTCACCTGGCCAATCACCTAGTGCGTCGTTAAAATTTATAGCTGGATCTAATTCATTCACACGCTCTGGTGTGATGCCACCATCCATCCAAAATAAATCTAAGTCCTTGCCATTTTTTTGTTTGAACTTAAATTTTAAAGAACTTGATATGGGTCCACTTTCAGGATAGACGGCTTCTTTAAATATGCCACTGTATACGGTACTGGCGCTTCCTGATATTTCTGTTGGATAACCAAGTTCTAATAATTTAAAGGGCGGCCCGATAATATGACAACCCATATCTCCCAATGCACCTGTTCCAAATTCCCACCAACCTCTCCAATTAAAAGGGACTAAGTTGTCGATGTAATTTGTTTTTTGCGCAGTGCCCAACCATAAATCCCAGTTTAATTCTTTAGGAATAGGCGGCGTTGACTTAGGCCAAGAAATACCTTGTGGCCATACTGGACGGTCGGTCCAACAATATACTTTTTCTATATCCCCAATAAGCCCCGCTTCAAACCATTCGCGCATTGTACGCATACCATCGCAAGAGGCGCCCTGGTCGCCCATTTGAGTAACGACTTTATATTTTTCGGCAGCTTGTGTTAAAATACGCGCCTCATAAATATCATGCGTTAATGGTTTTTGTAGATACAAATGTTTTTTTAATTGCATTGCACTTAATCCCACTAAAGCATGATTGTGATCGGGTATGGCAACAGTGACTGCATCAAAATGTTTACTTTCTTTGTCAAACATTTCTCTCCAATCCTGATAAAATTTTGCTTTTGGAAATTGTTTTCTTTTGGAAGCAGCTGGTCTTTCATCTACATCACATAAAAACGCAATATTGGTATTCTTATTAGGTGTATTGGCTAAATGTTGAATATCATTATCTCCTTCACCGCCACAGCCAATCGCTGCAATATTTAATTTATCACTAGGTGCAACATAACCAACACCCCCTAAAACATTTCTAGGAACAATGTAAAAACCGGCAGTAGCCATCGCGGCTTTTTTGATAAAATCGGCACGTCCTAATTTATTTTTTTTCATTGCTTTATAAATTGTAAAATGATTGCTGGTTATTTGAATTCAATTAATTATTTTTTACTTTAGTGGTTTTCTTGGTTAGCGGTTTTATCGATACTTCTTTAAAATAAACCACATCTTCATCGCCATGATTTTGTAATCCTATATATCCTTCATTAGGTCTTATGCCTGGGAAAGGTTCAAAATCAAATTTACGTGGTGGAGTGGGTTGTCCTTCGATATAGTCGGTTACTTTTTCACCATTTAAAAATACAATAGTGTGTGGGCCATCTAATGTTATTTCTAATGTATTCCAATCTGGGCCTGGTTTTCCAGGCTTCGACAATGGCTTAGTCATGGCATATAAAGTCCCACTTATATGAAATTCATCTTCATCAGAAGTTTCTGGATGATTGTCTATTTGTACTTCATAACCATAATACACCGGCATCCACTCTTCCTTAGGTTCAATAGGAATTCTAATAAATACGCCTGCATTACTATTAAACTTTTGCATTTTATAGACGACTCTAATGACACAATTCCCTACTTTCCCCCCTGTCCAATATAATAATCCCATCCCGCCTTTACTTGCTAATAATCCATCTTCTACAAAACGACTGCCACCTCCAACATGTTTCCAGCCAGTTAAATCTTTTCCGTTAAAAAGTTGTTTCCAATCTTTGTCTTCTGTTTTTGTTTGCGCAACTCCATTTATAACATTACTTATATATATTAAAGCTACAAGCAACAATTTAAGGTAATGAGATCTTTTGATTTTATGATTCATTTTTTATATATAATTAGACTAGGTAAGTTACAAAAAAAGCAAGTATTGAAAAAATAGAATAATGCTTTATATTGTGCCTATCATCAAAAGCCAGATTTGGCAATATGGGTGCACATGAGGAATACTTTTTATTTATTATTGCTACTTTGCGGATCATTGTATTCTAAAGCACAAACTAGACAGGTTCAATATGGACAACAATCTTGGCTCGATTATTTAAATCAAAATAGATACTCTAATCACTGGGGTTCTTGGATTGACTTACAACTTAAATTAACAGATAACTATTTCAAATCTGAATTAGCCACCGAAACAGCTTTAGGGGCCAGCTATTATACCAAAAAGAATTTAAAATTAATGGGCGCTTTAACCTATGTGGATCAAATACATCAAGGGACAAATAATTTTCATCTTATTGAATATCGCCCCTGGCAAATGGTTCAATTTAATACAGAAACACATCATACAAAAACATTACAATGGATAAGATTAGAAGAAAGGTATAGGCAAACAGCTATCAATGATGCGCCAAGCACTGATTACGATATGAACTTTCGATTGAGGTATTATTATTTATCAAACATGCCTTTAACAAAGCATCATTTTCAAAAAGGGAGTCTTTCTTTTGTAGTTTCTGAGGAAGTGTATTTTAATTTTGGTAAAAATATAGTTTACAATACATTTGATCAAAACAGATTCTCGGCCGGGTTTTATTATTATATAAATAATGATAATATTTTTCAATTTGGTTATACAAATGTCTTTCAACAACTAAATCAGAAAAATAAATTTACTAATTTAGATGTGATAAGGCTATCTATATTTAATAATATAGATTTTAGAAAGTCAAAACATTAATTTTTTAAAGTGCTTTCAAAAACTTCACGCTTCCTTCCAAAGTAGTGGGGTCTGATTCCAATTCAACAAAAACCCATTTTAATCCTCCTACTTTAGCGGCATCAAAAAATTCTTTCCAGTCTACCATTCCATTATCACCCAATACGATTTGTTTGTTGTGATCATTTGTTGAATAGTCTTGTAGATGTGCAGATATAAAGCGTCCAGGAAATTTACGGAAATAATCTGCAGCCTTGTACCCCAATTGAATTGCGGCTACTTGGAATTGCATTTTTACATAGGCTGGATCTAATTGTTCTAAGATAATATCATAATCGGGTCTGCCATCTTTTTTCTGCATAAACTCTCCATTATGATTATGGTAACCAGCTACAAAACCTGCACTAGTAATTTTTTCTCCAATTTTATTTAAGGTATCGCATTGCTTTTTTAGATCATCCATCGTTTTTCCATACAATCCTCCAGAACAAACCATATGTTTTAATCCTAAATCATGAGCAAATTCAATACGGTTGTCTAAATTTTTTACTAATTCATTCCAAGTGAAATGGGTGCTATAACAATCCAGACCTGAATCGCTCACAATAGTTTTTAATTCTTTGCCTGAGTATTTTGTGAGGGCACTAAAAAAGCCGGGTGCATAACCAGATGGCGAACACATTTCAACATGCTTGTATCCTAAATCGTACATGCTTTTTAAGGTGCCTACTACATCTTTGTTTAACTCGTTTCGTAACACAAAGGACTGAAAGCCAATGGGTAGTTTCACCGCTCTACCATATTCCATTGCAAATAATGAATTGGGTAGGTGAGAGAGGATACCAACTGCAGCTAAACTAGCCGCGCTATTTTCAATAAATTTTCTTCTGTTCATAAAAGTAAAGTTTATAAATGATGACTAAAAGGTAAGATATTTTATCTAATTTTAAAGAGGGTCTCTCTTTTTTCTTTCCAGTCTTCTTAATTATTTACACACTCTTAAATGAAACGATCATGGCCAAGAAATTAAACAGAAGAAAATTTATCGGTAATACAGTAGCAGCCTCTATCGCAGCCACTATTGTCCCCAGACATGTACTGGGAGGCAAAGGCTTTGTTGCGCCAAGCGATAAGCTTACCATGGCTTATATAGGATGTGGTACACAGGGTTTACGTGAATTAAGCGACTTACTTAAAAATCCAAAAGTGCAAATTGTGTCCGTTTGTGATCCTAATAAGTTTAGCACCAATTATCGCGATTGGTCGCCGAATCAAATAAGAAACATAATGCGAGAAACTACGGGTAATTCCAATTGGGGTGCTACACTCAATGGTATACCTGGCGGAAGAGATGTTGGCCAAGAAATGGTGAATCAATATTATGCAAGAACAAATGCAACTAACACGAATAAGGCCTGTACTTCTTATGAAGATTTTAGAGAATTATTAGAAAAGGAAAAAGATTTTGATGCAGTTAAAGTTATGACGCCTGATCATTTACATGGGACGATATCTATTGCGGCAATGAATAAAGGAAAGCATGTGGTAATACATAAACCTATTGCCAACAGAATGTACGAAGCAAGATTAACCATTGACACTGCAAGAAAAACAGGAGTGAGCACGCACTTAATGGCGTATTCAAAAATTCAGGGCAATCAGCATTTAAAAAAAATGTTGGAAGATGGTGTGATAGGTAATTTAAAAGAAATTCATAATTGGTCTAACAGACCTGTGTGGCCCCAGTTTACAAGTAATCCTAAAGAGAGTATGCCCATTCCCGATGGAATGAATTGGGATCTTTGGTTGGGCCCTGTTCCTGACAGACCTTATCATTTAGATTACACTCATATGACGTTTAGAGGTTGGTATGATTTTGGTGGCGGTACTATTGCTGACATGGGTCATTATAGTTTATGGCCATTGTTTTTAACGTTGGGAATTGATACGCCTCCTACTAGCGCAGAAGCTTGCGGTACAAACAATCGTGAAATTGTAAATCAAGTAAGCCAAGGCATTAAAAATGATGTGGCCTTTCCTTATAGTTCTATGGTGCGATTTAAATTTCCTGCACAAAAAACTTTACCGGCATTTGATTTATTTTGGTATGATGGCGGTATGCGTCCAGCAATTCCTGATGAAGTAGAAAATGTAAATGCAGCCTTGCCAGTAGAAGGGATGATGTTTGTGGGGGATAAAGGAAAAATTCTAGCAGGATTTAATTGTGAAAACCCAACTTTGATTCCAGATGCTAAGATGGTAGCCTATATGAAAGATAAAACGAGAGCTGCTGAAATAAGAGAAGCACCTAATGATATTTGGATTGATGCATTTATGAATAAACAAGAATCTCCAGGTAGTTTCTTAAAAGCAAATGCGATTACAGAAACCATTTTATTAGGAGGTGTTGCTTTAAGAACGGGTAAGCGTATTTATTACGATAGCGAAAACATGAGAATTACCAATAACGCCGCCGCTAATAAATATTTTTACAGAGAATATAGAAAGGGTTGGGAGTTGTAGTGTTTATGTTATAAATAAAGCTAAATTATGACTATAAAGTTGTAGATATTCAATAAATTTACAATACCCCCAAAGGCAACAAATTTAACTTTTTTATAAAAATATTTGTATGCTAAAACGCTTCGTTTTTTTTACAATTTTACTTTTGATCATCAATAATTGTGCTTTTTCACAGTCTTTAATTGATTTTTCAAAGTATAAAATAAGTATGTTGTCCAAAAATCAAAAGCAAAATTGTTCTTCTTGGAGAATTACTATACCTATAGATTTAAATAAAGATGGACTCATTGATTTTGTCACCACTGGTGATGACATGGGACCATGCTCTACCAATGGTGAAATTACATATTTAAATTTCTTTGAAAATGACGGGCTTGATAATTTTATAGAAAAAACCACAAAATATGCAAAAGACAGTTTGTGGTCAATTCGGCCTACATGGTATTTAGTTGAAGACTTTAATGGAGACGGGAAAAAAGATATTTTTATTACAGGTGAGCAAATTCATGGCCAGTGGAATAACAACTATTTAAAAGCGTATCCATTTTTAAAACCAGGCGTAGATATAGATACTAGTAATAACTTTTCTTTTGTTCAAAGGCGCCATCATATTTATTTATCACAATCTGATGGGACTTTTAAAGACAGCCCTGACTTTTTACAAGGTATGAGATTAGGTTCAACATTTGGTATCACTGCAATTGATTATAACAAAGATGGTTATATGGATTTAGTGAATGCAGTTCAGCAATTTAGTAATAATGACAAAGTATTGCCAAGTGGTTGGGATGTTGAAATATATTTAAATAATAGTGGCAAATCAATGACAAGAAAGACACCTTTTACAGTCAGAGGGGCAATTGATGCTAATAATAATATTTTTAATAAGTCAAGAATAGATAGTATAGGAGGCAACTCCGAAGGTCCTGAAAATATCAAGCTTTACGATGTTAATAATGACGGTTATCTTGATATGATATTTAATGATAGAGATGGGAATGCATTATGCATGTTGTCACAAAAAAAAGAACTCGATCTTTATTCACCAGTTATTAAATTTGACGATTATCAAACAAATGGATTATTAATAAATATGCCTGGGTCTAAAATTGGAATAAGAGGCTTTTATTTAGTAGATATTAAAAATAACGGAACACAGCAATTGATTGAATATTGGGCAAATGGCGATGGTGATTATCAGCCCGGCAAAAAATTATATCAACTAATTAAAGTTTTTGAAATAAAAGATGGCAGTTTTGTTGATGCGACTAGTACCTATTTTAATTTAAATGAGAATATTAATAAAACGTATGGGTTTAGCACTTTGAATTTAATTGATATTGATAACGATGGTTTTATTGATTTATTTCCAAATGGGTTTAATCAAGATGGAAAAGGTTTTCAAGGTTTTAACGGAAGTGATTCAACAATGTATTACAAAAATGTAAATGGGAAATTCTCATTAAAATCAATGGGGTTAAAGTATTATTTTAAGGAATTCAAAGAACTCGCAGATTCAATGAAAGTTTTTGACCCATTACATAAATTTTCAATAGCAAATAATCTTATTCCAATTAATACCGGAAAGTCTAATAAACTTATATTTTATTCATATGGAACCGAGCCAGGTATTGAGAGATCTAGTCAAAATTTTCCAAATGATAATTTGTTAAATAAAGAAAAACAAGTATACAATGATAGCCTAAGTACTTATTTTAAAGGGTTTATTTTAGCACTAGACAAAGGTCCAGATACTGACAATGATGGCATATCAGATATTGACGACAATTGTAAAAACATATATAATCCTATTCAAGAGGATTTGGATAACAATAAAGTAGGAGATGCTTGTGAGTGGAGTCCCATTTTACTGCAAAAATACATTTCAATTTTACAAGATGTTGATTCCACATATACTATTCCTATCTCAAACTTTTTATTAGATAATACTTTACCTTATGTGAGTTTTGGTGATGGAGAGTATAAGAATTATATGACTATTGCTAATAATAAAATTAATATCAAATCAAATTTTAAATCAAACACAAAAGATTTTTTTAGAATACCAGTTACTTATAATAAAAATTCAACTACAATAATTGATTCTATTACAGTATATATAATCAGATATTTAAATTGGACAAAGAATACAGGTAAACTCCAGAACGGATATATCCCTTATTATTACGAGAGTTATAGTAATGGAGAAAATGGTTTATCCAATGTAAAATTTGGACCCAATCAATATTTCACACCTGCTAATCAAAGCAATTTTGTAATACAGGATATTGATAAAAATGGCATTAATGATATTATTGCACAAAGTGTTCAGTTGGCATATCCTCCAATAAGTGATACTTCTAAAAGAGGTGATAAATTTAATATACAAAGAATAGGAATACCAATCTATATTAAATTTGATAGCAATTTCAATGCAACATATTATCACGAAAATTTTAGAAATCCAGATGTTTTATGGCATCAACCAGACTTTTTTGCTCAAGTAGATCTAAATAATGATGGTAAAAAGGAAATTATAAATTTAGGCGAACATTATCATACTGATTATTTCTTAGGCGAGCAAGATACTGCATTGCCCAAGAATAAATTAGGTAAAGATGTTTTAAAATATCTTGGCATGATTGAGAATAGAGATTATAATCAACAAACTGCCGGAAAACTAAGTCGATATTATACAATTGAAAATGGCAGGTTAAAAGATCAGAAAGATAAATATGATTACTCGGCTTTAAATTCTGGTCCAACAGATTTTCCACGAATTTCTAATTCTAAATTTGTTTCAATTTTTGGAAGTGCTTTTGGTGATATTGACAATGATGGCGATATTGATTACATTCAATCTGTTCAAGTTGATGGATGGAATGTTGATATTCTAATTAATGATGGTAAAGGAAATTTCAAATATAAAAGAGTTAATACCGAACAGTACAACTATAAAACAAATCCTGAAGGCGAAAATATATTAGTTGATATAAATGGTGATGGCTATTTAGATTATTTCTTTGGAGGTACAAAGCTTACTAATAACAATCAGGATGAAAATGGGCTCGGTTATATTTTAAATGATAAAAAAGGTGGATTTAAAATTGATTCAGTAAATTTTGTAGGCAATTTTGGTAGTACCATAGTAAGTCCAAAATATATGTTTACTGATGATCTTGATAAAGATGGTAAAAAAGAAATTATTATATATAGATCTACCGGCTTGGGTTCTGGTGGTAATGGTACAGCCAATCAAGATTTTATTGATGACATATTAATTCTTACAATTGATAAAGGGAAAATTATAAATAATACTAATAATTTTATAGATACATTAAGTAGAAGCAAAATGTATGCGCAAAGCTCTTTTTTATATTATCAAGATTTAGACGGAGATAAAATTAAAGACCTCTTTGTAAGATATGAAGTTGATTCTGCCATTATTAAATCTTATAGCCCGTTTTATGGTTATTGGGAAAAAAATTATAATGGTTTTTCTTATTTTAAAGGCTCAAAGGAAGGTAAATTTAAATATACAAGATTAGGTAAGTTTGTTTTACAAGATGGTTTTAAAAATTGGTATAGCCCTTCTGAATTTTCTGGAATCCTTTCTAATGATTTTCAACCTGCTGATTTAGATAATGATGGAACTGCAGAGTTGATACATCAACCGACAGGCGGATCGAATATGATTATATTTAAATTACATAATTGTAATCCGCCAAAACCAATTTTTACTTCCACTAGGATTTCCTTTCCTATTGGAGATTCATTGAAATTAACTGTCTCTAATATATATAAAGGAGATACATTAAAGTGGTATTATGGGTCAAAAACCGATTTTACTAATGTGAGTAGTAAAACATTTACTGATAGTACAAAGTTATTCGTAACAAGAACGGATAGTTTGGGTTGTGTAATTTCTTCAGATACTATAAAAATTTCAACATATTTAAAACAACAGATTACAACAAAGTTTAGGACCTTTAAGTTCAATCTGAGTTCGTATAAAGATGCTGCCCCGAATATTGGCCAAAAAATGCATCAAGCAATTTGTCAAACTGTTTTGTATTATGTTAATGGAATAGAGCATATTGTTACAATACCTGTTGATTCAGTACCTAATGCCCCCATACATTTTATAAATAAAAATGGAAATTGGGAACTTCAATCGTTTTATCCAAATTTTAAAATGGATGGAGCAAGAAATTATTCATTTATAGATACATTAGGAAATTTTGCTTATTCAAACCATGGTAGTGAAGTACCAAAACCATGGCCACTTGGAGATGTTGTACTTGTAAATACAATAAATGATACTTTAAAATGGACAAAAGCCAACACTGTTAAGGCTTTTTACCACTCTGTTGGAACCGGCGATTTAAATGGAGATGGGCTGACAGATATTGTTGGGCTTCATATGCAAAGTAATTATTGGGCAGTCAACTTACATCCATTCTTACAAAATGCAAATGGTACTTTTAGTGAAGGACGCAATGTTATTTCTGCTGAAGTAGGGGCTCGTAGAAATAGTTCTGGTGCAGTTTTAGTAACAGACTTATTAGGAGATGCTAAACCAGAAATAGTAAGAGGTAGTTATGGATTCACAGGTGCTAATGGGGAAGCTAGATATGCTTTTGAAATTTTGGGTTTTGATAAACAAAGTAACCAGTATATAAAAGTGTATGAGCCCAAAAATTTAGGTGTTTTTACTGATATAGTCAATGGGGGCCAAGGCGCTACTTCTATTAAAAGTGCAGATTTTGATCATAATGGGTTCCAAGATCTAATTATATGTTCTGAGGGGTCATTGCCTAATTCTTCAACTAAAGGGGCTTCTATGATTCAAATTTGGTTAAATAATGGCAAGGGGGAATTTATACCTGATCAGTACATAATAAATAACGCGGATGATTCTTTAAATATTAGAGAGTTTGAAGTGGCAGATATAGACAAGGATGGTTGGCCAGATATTGTAATGCATGGCATTGGAGGTGCTTTATATAGGGGACTTGTTCCAAATAGCAAGTATGGAACTTATTTTAAAATCAACAATTTAATTTGGAAAAACAATAGAGGCGTATTCGACATTTTACCCAATCAATTAAATGTTTATGATTCAACCAATATTGAATTAATTGGGAATAGCAATTTTTTAAAGGGGTTCATGGTAAATGGGAAATTAAAATTTGTTGGATTTGAAAACGTAGATGCAAATAATCAAACTAAGCTTTATGAAATCACCGTTAATTTTTGCAATAACCTTATCAAACCCACTTTCAGTAATTCTAAATACTCCTTCTGCGTTGGCGACTCATTAAAACTTACTGTGTCAAATATAAATAAAGGTGATACTTTAAAATGGTACTATGGAACGAAGAGTGATTTAACTAATGTAAGCAGTAAAATATTTGCTGATAGTACTAAATTATTTGTTACAAGAACTGATAGTGCTGGATGTATTATTTCATCAGATACAATCCAGATAAAAAAATATGGCATACCTAGTGCTCCATCGATTTCAAGAGATACTTCTAATTATTTATCTTCTGGGGTTGCTAACACTACCTGGTATAAAGATGGAACTACTATTGCAGATACTACTCAAAAGTATAAACCCACTGATCCTGGCTCCTACTCGGCAAAAACAACAAAAGATGGTTGTACGAGTGCAATGAGTGTTGCTTATTATTATTTAGTAACAGATATTGTTAACCTAAGTAAAGATGAATTTATAAAGCTAGCACCTAATCCATTTATCAATCAACTCAATTTTGATTTTGTAGTCAAAGGGTATCAAAAATTAAACATCGAAGTATTTGATTTAGCAACAGGAGCTAAAGTGGCAAGTAAGCAAAATCTTACTCCTGGGAATTCGATATATTTAGGTCAATTAGCAGCAGGCACCTATGTAATAAAAGTTAGTTCTAATGATAATAAAATAGTGCATCAATTTAAAATGGTAAAACTTTAGTGAGTACTTTCGAAAAAGCCTTCCCGATAAAATCGAGAAGGCTTTTTAGGGGCTATAGGGGGATGGGGCCCTATATTGCGTTTATCCCCGAGATTTTAAGCAAAACCGTAATGCTTATATTTTTGCCGTGAAGCGAAATCCGATTTTTTATTCACTTTCTATAAAGAAATAGCCCCCCATTTTTTTATTCAATTATTTTATTTCTTTTTTGATTTTTTTACTTGTAAGTTTAATACATGAAATATTTCAAAATATTATATGTACAGGTTTTAATCGGCATTATTTTAGGTATAGTGGTGGGCTTGTTATTTCCTGCATTTTTTCAAACAGGAAAAATAATTAGTGACATTTTTATTAGCCTAATAAAAATGGTTATTGCGCCAATTATATTTTTCACAGTTGTGTTAGGTATTACTGGAGCTGGCAATATGAAGAAAGTAGGAAGGGTTGGAGGAAAAGGGATCCTTTACTTTGAGATTGTATCTACCATTGCTTTATTTATTGGTTTAGTTATTGGCACGTTTATTCAGCCTGGCAAGGGTGTTGTTTTAGCAAACGTGAATAAAGATAAAGTTGCAGCTTATGTAGATCAAGGAAAACAAATGAATTGGGTAGAATTTTTTACGCATATTGTTCCGGATAATATCATTGCAGCATTTGCTAAAGGAGATATCATTCAGATTTTATTTTTCAGTATTTTTTTCGCAGTTGGCTTAATGATGATGAAGAAAGGTAATGAGGGAATTATCAATACATTTGGCGTAATCAATAAAGCCTTATTTAATATTTTACATATTGTAATGAAACTCAGTCCTATTGGGGCTTTTGGAGGTATGGCGTATACAATGGGTAAATTCGGCGTAGGCAGTTTATTGGTATTAGGAAAGTTCATGCTCACCTTTTATATTACTGTTTTAATTTTTATCTTTTTGATTCTTAATGGGATTATGCGCTACTATGGATTTAGTTTAATTAAATTATTAAAATATCTAAAAGAAGAAATTTTTATTGTTATCGGCGCAAGTAGTAGCGAAGCCGTTTTGCCTTCAGTGATGGAAAAATTAGAACAAGCCGGATGTGAAAAATCTGTAGTAGGTTTAATTATTCCAACAGGATATAGTTTCAACTTAGACGGCACCTCTATCTATTTAAGTATGGCGATCATATTTTTAGCTCAAGTATTTAATGTTGAATTTTCTATTTCACAACAGTTAACCATTTTTGGAATTTTATTAATTACAAGCAAAGGAGCTGCGGGTGTTACAGGAAGTGGATTTATTGTTTTAGCTTCTACTTTAGCAGCCATTAAAGTAATCCCACTTGAAGGTCTTGCCCTGCTCATTGGGGTAGATCGTTTTATGAGTGAAGCAAGGTCGGTTACCAATTTTATTGGTAACGCAGTGGCTACTGTGGTTATTTCTAAACATGAAAAGGCTATAGATATGGATACATTTAAGAAAGTGGTAGGTGTTTAATTAAAACAAAAAATATTGAAACTATCAGCACAAGAATTATTGTACCACCAAAGCAAATTTGAATACTAAATCAAAATAGAACTTGAAGTTCGGGTTTTACGCAGTAAAGAAACAACTATGGTGTAAAAACCATAGATTGTTTCTTTTTTTTGGCTGTAGGGGGAGGGCTCGAACCTCCATGAGGCAGTTAGCTATAACACAAAGTTCAGTGGTCGACCCTGGTCGTCCCTTGCGGAACGGCTCTATGTTACGTTTATCCCGTGATCCCCACCTCCGAGACAAGGAGGCATGTATTCCAAGATTTCATCACCCCACAGTATTGAAGAACTTATCATTTGAGTGCGGTTATTGTTGTATTTCCCTCATTTGATATATCAAAACTAAGGTAATGGGCAATATGTTGCAAATATTTTAAGTAAATTTATCAAAATATAGAATATTATTAATAAATTGCTATATTATTTAAAATTATATAAATATGGACCCAAAAATTACCCCTAAATTAAACATTGACAAAAGCTTAGATAAGCTCGATTTACAAATTATTCAAGCTATGATGCAGGATGCGGAAGTTTCCTATGCCGATTTAGGCAAGCAGTTTTTTGTATCGGGTGGTACGATTCACGTGCGTATTAAAAAACTAGAAGAGTTGGGTATTGTGCAAGGCAAACGACTGGCCGTGGATTTAAAAGTATTAGGCTATGACATCATTGCTTTTATTGGTATATACTTAGAGAAGAGTTCTATGTATGATACCGTTGCGTTGGCTTTAAAAAATATTCCGCAGGTAGTTCGTGTAAACTATACAACAGGAAATTATAGCATGTTTGTTGAAATTGTTTGCAAAGACATTCAACAACTTCGTTTTGTACTACATGACGAGCTTCAAAAAATTAAAGGAATTGAGCGTACAGAAACCTTAATTTCTTTAGAGGAAAGTTTTTCTCGTAATGTGAAGATTGTTTAAAATTTCGTTTGTAAATTACATCAAACCTACGCTTATGAAACCCTGTAATCAGCATGATGGCAGAAGGGGCTTTTTAAAAAAATCTGCTTCTATTGCAGTGCTTTATTTTACACCTGCTACTTTAGTTAAAACTTTTGCAATGGATGCAATTGTTCCTTTACCTATTGCCAAAGAAAAATTAGCCATTACCATTAATGGTAAATTAATGAATCTTGAAATTGATGCAAGAACAACACTACTTAATTTATTAAGAGAAGATTTAGCGTATACAGGTACGAAGAAAGGTTGTGAAATGGGACAATGCGGTGCTTGTACTATTCATATCAATGGTAAAAGAACTAAGTCTTGTATTCAATTAGCATTGAATAATCAGAACAATAAAATTACTACTATTGAAGGATTAAGTGAGGGAGAAAAATTACATCCTATGCAAGCCGCCTTCTTAAAAAATGATGCCTTTCAATGCGGCTATTGCACTTCGGGACAAATTATGTCTGCGGTGGCTTGTGTGAGAGAAGGCAATGCAAAAACAAGAAAAAGTATTCAAACCTATATGGATACTAATATTTGCAGATGTGGTGCGTATCAAAACATTGTAGATGCTATTGAAGAAGTAGCTAAATCGGGAGCTAAAATTTAATTCCTTTAATTCAACATTATGAAATCAAATAATAATACAATATTCTGGGAAGATGAGCGTGTAGATGGCGCTGATAAAGTAACAGGTAAAGCTAAGTACACAGCAGAACATAATTTACCCAATATGGCTTATGCTGTATTTGTGACTAGTACTATTGCCAAAGGGACTATTAAAAATGTAGACACTAGCAAAGCCTTAGCAATGCCTGGGGTCTTAGACATTATTTATTATGCCAACTGCCCAGCTGTTCCTGGTTATTCAACGAATGCTGCAGAAAGACCCAAAAATGTTACGGAGTGGAGAGGGTATAAAGCTTTAAATGATAATAAAGTACGTTTCTTTGGTCAACCAATAGCTTTAGTGGTTGCGGATAGTTTTGAAAATGCCAATGCAGCTATTCGTTTTGTGAAAGCAGAATATGAAGTAGAAAAATTTGAAACTAATTTTGATAAAGCAAGATTAGAGCCTGCTAATTTAAAAGCACCTATTAATTATAAGAGAGGTACGGAGAAGAAATTTAAAGAAGCTGTTGCCTTTGTGGAAGCTGAATATAATATTCCTATTGAAGTACATAATGCCATGGAACTATTTGCTACCATTGCATATTGGGAAGGGGAGGATAAGATTACTTTATATGATAAAACACAGGGACCAAAAAGTACACAATCAACTATTGCTAAAACTTTTGGTCTATCAGATAAAAATGTTAGAGTCATTGCTGAAAATGTAGGAGGTGGCTTTGGAAGTGGATTAAGAAGTTGGCCGCATGTAGTGGCAGCTTGTATTGCTTCAAAAAAATTAAATCGTCCTATTAAGTTAGTACTTACGCGTCCTCAAATGTTTAGCATGGTGGGGTATCGTCCGCAGTCTTGGCAAAAAATTGGATTGGGAGCAGATGCCGCAGGAAATTTTATAGGCATTTCACATGAAGCCATTAGTAATACTTCTAGATACGAAGATTTTAGAGAAGGAATTGTAGAAGCTTCTAAATTTTTATATGCATGCGAAAATGTGGATACTAAATATAGTATTCTTCCCTTAGACTTAAGTACACCTATATGGATGCGAGGTCCTGGTGAAGCAACGGGTTGCTTTGCATTAGAAAGTGCTATTGATGAACTTTCCTATAAATTAAAGATGGATCCCATTCAATTAAGAATTAAAAATTTTACGGCTATTAATCCTGAAAATAAATTACCCTTCTCTGATATTAATATCAAAGATTGTTATGCCTATGGCATGGAAAAAATAGGATGGAAAAATCGTGCAATGGTACCTGGCACTTTAAAAGAAAATGGTTTATTAATTGGTTATGGAATGTCGGTGGGCGTATTTGGCGCGGGCAAAGGAAGTGCATCGGTAAGAATAGTCTTAAGCAATGATGGTAAATTATTATTAGAGTGTGCAGTAAGTGATATGGGTCCTGGGACTATGACAAGCATGTCTATCATTGCTGCAGATGCTTTGCAAATGCCCATTCAAAAAATTAAATTCAAACTAGGCGATTCTGATTTACCTCCGGGTCCTTCACAAGGGGGTTCTGGTACTACTTCTACAGTAGGTTCGGCAGTTGATTTAGCATGCAAAACTTTACAACAAAAAATTAAAGAATTAGCTATTCAATATGCACCTGCATTTTCTGCTACTACTGCTGATGCTTTAGAGGTTAAAAATGAAATGGTTGTTTTAAAAACAGATGCGAATACTAAAATAGATATTAGTGCTTTATTAAAATTAGCCAATCAAGAAAAAATAGATTTAACCATTACTTCTAATGGTAAAACAGCAGCACAGCTTAAATTTACCAGTAATTCATTTTCTGTTCATTTTGTTAAGTTGTCTGTGAATCCAAAAGATGGCAGTATTAAAATTTTAAATGTAGTAACCACAGGGGATGCTGGTAAAATTATTAGTCCTAAAACGGCAAGAAGTCAAATGATTGGCGGTGTAGTAGGAGGGATAGGAATGGCACTTACTGAAAAACTAGAGATAGACCACGCCACTGGTCAAATTATCAATGCAAGCTTTGGCGCTTACCATGTTCCTTTGCATTCTCAAATTCCAGCAACAGATGTTTGGTTTGTAAATAAACCAGACCCTAATATTAATGATATTGGCGCCAAAGGTATTGGAGAAATAGCTTTAATTGGTTTTGCAGCGGCAGTATCTAATGCTGTGTACAATGCTACTGGAAAAAGAGTAAGAGACTTACCTATTACACCAGAAAAGCTAGGATTCAAAAGCGTAAAGGCTTAGCATAGCTTTCTACTTAATTTATTACAATATTAATTATCATAAAAAAGTCCTACCAATTGCTCGGTAGGACTTTTTGTAGAACACTTACTAATAATTAGTTTGAAGATCTTATAATTTATAACCATCATCTGCAACTAGTTGCGCGCAAATTCTTCTGCGGGCTTCTTTGCTATTGAAAGCGTCTACTTTAGTGAATCGCTTTAATCCAATATTCATCATGCGTAGCTCATCTCCTTCCGCAAAACTATTTAATGCGTCTTTACCAGCTTTATTGATAGCATCGGCTGCATCATAAATATAAGTGCGCACAATATCTGCATGCACTGCAACAGCAGCTTCGCCTTTTAATGCAGCTAATTTTTCTACTCTTAATAAAGCCGACTCCGCATGAAAAGTAATAATAGACATATCGGCGATGTTCATTAAAATTTCTTGTTCTTTATTTAAGGTCATCATTAACTTTTGCACTGCAGCGCCAGCAACCATCAAAATACATTTCTTGAAATTAGCTATCGCTTGTTTTTCTTTTGCAAATGGAGTATCCTCGCCACCTCCAAAATCTGGTACACTCATTAATTCTTTTTGCACTTCCATGGCAGGGCCCATTAAATCTAACTTACCCTTCATGGCACGTTTTAAAACCATGTCCACCGTTAACAATCTATTGATTTCATTGGTTCCTTCGTAAATTCTATTAATACGACTATCACGGTAGGCTTTTGAAATGGCATATTCATCGCTATAACCATTACCGCCATGTACTTGCACGCCTTCATCTACTACAAAATCTAATACCTCACTACCAAATACTTTTAAAATGGCACACTCAATAGCATATTCTTCGGCAGCACCTAATAAGGATTCAGATAAAGACTTTCCAGCTGCTAATAATAATTGTTCTTGTTCATCGATATTATTAGAGACTCTATATAAAGCACTTTCTCCTACCCATAAACGAATGGCCATTTCGGCTAGTTTATGTCTGATGGCACCAAATTTTACAATGGGTAATTTAAATTGCTCTCTAGCTTTTGCATATTGAACTGTTTCAGTTAATGCTCTTCTTGCACCCCCAATGGTAGCTGCCCCTAATTTTAATCTTCCAATATTTAAAATATTAAACGCAATGATATGTCCTTTGCCAATTTCTCCTAGTACATTTTCAACAGGTACTTTACAATCTTGAAAATATAATTGTACGGTAGAAGATCCTTTGATACCCATTTTATGTTCTTCGGGTCCTTGTGTAAATCCTTCAGTTCCTCTTTCTATGATGAACGCAGTAAATTGTTCTCCATCTATTTTTGCAAATACAGTATAGACATCGGCAAAGCCACCATTGGTGATCCAACATTTTTGTCCATTCAAAATATAATGTTTGCCGTCGGCAGATAATTTTGCGGTTGTCTTTGCGCTTAAAGCGTCTGATCCACTATTGGGTTCGGTTAAACCATAAGAGCCTTTGTATTCACCTGTTGCTAATTTGGTAACATACTTTTGTTTTTGCGCTTCTGTTCCAAAATATAAAATAGGTAAAGTACCAATACCTGCATGTGCGGCGTTGGCAACTGAAAAAGAATAGCCACCGCCTAAATATTCGGCAACAATTACAGAGGTTACAAAATCTTTTCCTGAACCTCCATATGCTTCAGGCACGGTAATGCCCAATAAGCCCTGCTCGCCTGCTTTTGAAAGTAGAGAAGGCATTAAGCCTGGCTCTAATTTATCTACTCTATCCATTATTGGTAATACTTCGGTGTCAACAAATTGGGTACACATATCGCGCACCATTAGTTGCTCTTCATTAAATTGTTCGGGAATATAAATATCATTTGCATTTACTTCTTTGATAATCCATTCGCCGCCTTTAATTACTGTTTTGGTACTTTGCATAAAATTTATTTATAATTTTTTCTGTATTTTTTATTGTAGATCTTTATTCATTAAATTATCATACACTCTTTGAAAAACATTTTTTACAATATCAATTTCTTCTTTCGTAATGTCTAACAAAGCTTCATTCATAGTTTGATTGGCTAGCTCATAGGTAATTTGTTGCAAGGGCTTCGCGATATCAGTTAAGTATACCAAATTAATACGTCGATCTTCTTTACTCGCTACTCGTAAGACTAGTTCTTGTTTTTCTAAATTATCTATAAGACGAGTGGTACTTGCTTTATCTCTGAAAGTTCTATTCCCTAATTCTAGTTGACTTAGTCCATCTTCTTTCCATAAATGGTATAAGATAGACCACTGCTCAATTGTTATATCGAGTCCTGCGTTTCTAAAATTCTTTTGTAATCGTCTTGCTACAGCGGTGGTAGCCATGCCATTTATGACACTGTATAATTCGCCTCTTTTGAATTGGTTGTTTGACATATAGTTAGTTATGCAACTAATATAAATGTACAACCAATTTTCATGAATTATGCAATTATTTGCCTTTTTTTGAGTCTTTTATTGAATTTTTGGCCTTTTTTGCCCTAAAATGAGCATTTTGGGAGGTTTTTGAAAAATTGATTTATAAGGCTCTATCTAGATGAACATAGCCTCCATCAACATAAATGAGTTGTCCTGTAGTATGGCTTGATTTTTCAGATAATAGAAAGGCAACAGTATTGGCAATTTCTTCTTTGGTGGTAAATCTGTTCCCTAGTGGAATTTTTTCTTGAATCGATTTTAATTTTTCTGTGGGATTGGGTAAAGTGTTGATCCATCTTTCATATAGAGGAGTGTAACATTCAGCTACAATAACTGCATTTACCCTAATGCCATATTTCAATAATTCAACAGCCCATTCTCTGCTGAGTGCATTACGACCTCCATTGGCAGCAGCATAGGCTGATGTACCTCCTTGTCCCGTTTCTCCAGTCTTTGAACTGATGTTTACAATATTTCCTTTTGATTTTATTAAATAGGGTAGCACATGATGTGCCAATAAATAGTAGTGTACGAGATTTTTATGTAAACTTTTCATGAATAAAGCATAATTACCTTTTTCTAAACTCACTCCATCATTTTCTCCTGCATTATTTACCAATCCATCGATACTGCCATATTTTGAAATAATTTTTTTAATGGCATTTTCACATTCAGTTGGTTCTGTTAATTCTGCCACTATCTGATCTGCTTGAAAGCCTTGTTGCTGAATGGTTTTTACCAATGCTATATTATTTTCCTCACTTCTACCTATTATAATAGGTACAGCACCTTCTGTTGCTAGTAGTTGTGTAATACCTTCGCCAATGCCTCTTGCACCGCCAGATACAATGATAATTTTTCCTTGTAATTCTAAATCCATAATTTAAATTTTATAAAATTTTATTGCATTGTTTGCAAAAATATCCCCTTGCTCTGTTTTACTAAAAGTATTGAAATAGTTTTGTAACCCATTTAACCATTTTGAATAACTAGTGGCTACTATACATACAGGCCAATCGCTACCATACATAATGCGTTCTGTGCCAAAAGCTTCGACCACAACATCTAGATAGGGTTCTAAAGTATTCATAGTCCAAGATTCCCAATTGGCTTCTGTTGCCATACCACTTAGTTTACAATATACATTTGGATATTGTGCTATTGCTGTAATTTCTTTTTTCCAATATGTCAAGTCACCCTTTTTTATATTCGGCTTGGCAATATGATCTATTACAATTGGCAATTCGGGTAATTCAATAATTAATTGTTTTGCTTCTGCTAATTGGTCTTCATAAATCAATAGGTCATAAGTATAATTATATTTCAATAAGTGTCTAAACCTTTTTTAAAGCTAGGTTGTAACATGAAACCTTTTGGTTCTGCTTGTATAATATGTCTAAATCCTTTTAACAGTTTTATGTTGTTATACTTTTCTAATGCTTGTTCTAAATAGCTATCACGTAAATCTGCCCAGCCCACCACGCCTTTTATGAATGGATTATCATTTGCTAGACCCAATAAATATTCGGTTTCTTGATATGTTTGATCTACTTGCACACTAATACATCCTTCTACTTTATTTTCTTTTAATAGAAGTTCTAAATCTTTAGGGGTGAAATTTTTACGAATTGATTGCATCTTATTATTGATCCAGTCATGTGTTTTGGCATTATAGTTCCAAAAATGCTGATGTGTATCAATAATTTTCATATTCTAAATACTTTTATTTTTGATAGGCAACCACCGTCTGCTTACTTGTGCCTAGTCCATCAATTCCTAATTCAACGACATCCCCAGGTTTTAAATAAATATTGGGACTAAAGCCTAAGCCAACACCAGCAGGTGTTCCAGTACTTATTACGTCTCCTGGAAGTAGTGTCATAAACTGACTCGTATATGAAATTAGTTGTGGTATATTAAATATTAAATCATCGGTGTTGCTGTCTTGCATGATTTTTCCATTTAAGCTTAGCCACAATCTTAAATTATGTGGATTGGAAATCTCCTCTTTTGTCACTAACCAAGGTCCTAGTGGCGCAAAGCTATCACAACCCTTCCCCTTGTCCCAAGTTCCTCCACGCTCTAATTGAAACTCACGTTCACTTACATCATTATGTAAAACATAGCCTGCGACATAGTCCATTGCTTCTTGCTCACTTACATAACTTGCTTTTTTCCCAATTACAATAGCTAGTTCTACTTCCCAATCTGTTTTTTCTGAATTTTTTGGGATAATAATATTATCAAATGGTCCTGCTAAGGAGGTGGTAGATTTCATAAATAGAATGGGCTCTGTTGGGATGACTGCTCCTGTTTCTTTTGCATGTTTTGCGTAGTTCAAGCCGATACACAAAATTTTTGAAGGTCTTGCTACAGCAGATCCTATTCTTACATTCGCATCTATTTTAGGTAAATTTTCTTTTTCAATAATCGCAGCTAATTTTTGCAACCCATTTTCTTCAAAAAAAGCTTCATCATAATCTTTCACAAAGGCACTTACATCATAATTGATGCCATCTTTGTGAATGCCTGGTTTTTCTTGTCCTGTTTTCCCGAATCTTAATAATTTCATTCTATTTTTTTTAGCTATTTAAAGTAACATAACCGCCATCAATTGCGTAATCGCTGCCAGTGATAAAAGTTGCCTCGTCACTACATAAATATAAAATCTGGTGTGCTATTTCAATTGGCTTTCCCATTCTGCCAATGGGTTGTGTTTTAGATAATTTTTCGAACATCTCCTCTTCTTTCCCTGGGTAGTTCTTTTTTAAAAAGCCATCTACAAAAGGGGTGTGTACTCTTCCAGGAGAAATACTATTGCATCTTATATTGTCTTTTATATAATCCTTTGCCACACTCAATGTCATGGAATGCACTGCGCCCTTACTCATTCCATAGGCAAAACGATCTGTTACACCCACTTTGGCTACAATTGAACTTATATTTATGATGGCACCTCCACCACTTTTTTGCATAATAGGAATACCTGCATATAAACTATTATATACTCCTTTTACATTTACATTAAATATTTTTTCGAAATCAGCTTCTTCGGTATTGGTAGCGTTACCAATATGAGAAATTCCTGCACAGTTTACTAAAATATGAATTGCTTCTATTTTATGATATGCTGTACTAATTACTTTTTGATTGGTCACATCTATTACGATTGATTTTGCATGACCTCCATTCTTATGAATGATATCTACAGTAGCGTTGGCATTTTCTTCATTTAGATCGACCACAAAAACTTTAGCGCCTTGCTTTGCTAATACAATACATACTTCTTTTCCAATGCCACTTCCACCACCTGTAACAACCGCCGTTTTATTATGTAGTAAAAACATTTTTTAATGTATTTAGGGTAAAAATATATTTTCTAATTTAATTACAATGATACACCTCTTTTCCAAGGTATAAAATCATCCTGATGTAACTGTACTGCTCTTGGTATGATTTCACCACTGGCTGCTTTAATACAATACTCTAAAATTTCTTCGCCCACTTCTTCAATTGTTTTTATGCCATCAATAATTTCTCCGGTATTAATGTCTATTATATCTGACATCCTATTTGCCAATTTCGTATTCGTAGATACCTTTATAACCGGACAAACAGGATTACCAGTGGGTGTTCCTAATCCAGTGGTAAAGAGTATAAGAGTGGCGCCACTGGCGGCTTTGCCTGTAGTAGCTTCTACATCATTGCCTGGTGTACATACTAAATTTAAACCAGCTTTAATAGCAGGTTCTGTATAATCTAATACATCAACAACAGGTGCAGTGCCTCCTTTTTTACAAGCGCCTGCACTTTTAATAGCGTCTGTAATAAGTCCATCTTTAATATGTCCTGGGGATGGATTCATATGAAAGCCACTTCCAACAGCGTGTGCCATTTTATTATATTCCTCCATTAATCGAACAAATTTATTTGCTGTTTTTTCATCCACACATCTATCAATTAATTCTTGTTCTGCACCACATAATTCAGGGAATTCTGCCAATAAAATTTGTCCTCCTAATGCTACTAATAAATCAGCAGCATGACCAACTGCTGGATTTGCAGAAATGCCACTAAACCCATCGCTGCCTCCACATTTGACACCAATACTTAGTTTGCTAAGTGGTGCTGGGCTCCTTTCAATTTTATTAACGTCTTTTAACTTTTCTATAGTAGATTGAATGGCCGATTTAATTAGTTGTTCTTCACTTTGAGATTGTTGTTGTTCAAAAATAATAAGCGGCTTGTCAAATTTTGGATTTCTTTTTTTTAAATCATTTTTAAAATCATCTATTTGTAAATGTTGACAACCTAAACTTAATAAAGTAATTCCTGCAACATTTGGATGATCTGCATAGGCGGCCAACAAATTACTTAAAGTGGAAGCATCTTGTCTAGTGCCACCACAGCCTCCTTGGTGATTTAAAAACTTAATGCCATCAATATTTTTAAATATTCTTTTTTCAATGGAAGGTGCCATTGCAATGTGCTCTTTAATCACTATGCTTTTATTGTTGCCCATATTTTGCACTACTTCTTCGGCAAATTGTTTGTATTTATCTGTAATAGTATAGCCTAAAGCATGATGTAATGCTTCTTTAATAACATCTAGGTTTCTATTTTCACAAAATACAGTGGGAATAAATAACCAGTAATTAGCAGTCCCCACTTTTCCATCACTTCTATAATAGCCATTGAATGTTTTATTTTCAAACTTCGCAATGGAAGGCTTTTGCCAATCATAAGTAGCATTCCGATAAGCATAGGTATCTGCTTCATGTTTGGTATTGGCGACTGTCATTTTTTCACCTATTCCAACTTGGTCCACTACTATCTTGCCAACAGTAATACCATACATTGTTATGAGCATTCCCCTTTTTAAATCTTGAATAAAAAACTTATGTTTTTCTTCTATAGCTTCTTTTAAAATATAAGTTTCATTCTCAAAATGTATTGATTCGCCCTTTCCTAAATTAGTTAGGGCTACTAATACGGTATCCTTTGGGTGAATTTTTAAAACCTTTTTATTTCTTTCCATGATTATTAGTCCTCTTTTAAGCAATCTTTTGAATGTACAATTTAATTCAAACAATTAAAAAATCCTATTTCTGCCATGTTAAAAGCATTTAACTTTGTGGTATGCACTACCTTTTAGATTGGATATTAGCTATTTTAACCTTTCTGTATGC
>Ga0114971_10000452_pt1 | contig 26575 bp, 25 predicted proteins | sample M_140625_MF_Meta_FD_87320 | JGI IMG/M metagenome (GOLD analysis project Ga0114971, IMG submission 87320) | Freshwater microbial communities from Lake Montjoie, Canada to study carbon cycling - M_140625_MF_MetaG | ecosystem: Environmental > Aquatic > Freshwater > Lake | place: Lake Montjoie... | reverse complement strand
TGCTATGCTATCTGAAGTGCTTGAAACAATCAGTGGTATGCCTTATGCTGCATTACTAAAATCTAAAATCACAAAACCGCTGAAACTTGAAAACACCTATGTTCAGACAGTGAAGATGCCTAATTCGCCAAAAAATAGGGTGTATGGGATGAAATTTAAAGATGGCCGTTGGAATGCATTTGATCTTACCACGCTCGATGAAGTTGTTGGAGATGGTAATATTTATTCAACCGTGAATGATTTACAAAAATGGGATCAAGCATTGAGAAATGGCAAAGTGCTTAGGCCAGAAATTTTACAAGAAGCTTATACACCTTCGGTTGTTATAGAAAAACCAAAGATGGTGTATGGTCTTGGATGGATCATTAATGAGCCAGGAAAAAAAGTTTCTCATTCCGGAAGCTGGAATGGATTTAAAAATAACATGGTGCGTGATTTAAAAAATGGATATACACTAATATCACTGAGTAATGGAACAGCAGGAGTAGCTTCTTACAAACTTCTTGACCAATTTGAAAAAGCAATTAGTAATTTGAACCAATAATTTTAACACTATTTTTTAAACATAGCCTTTTTATGAAAAAAACTTTTTTATTTTTAATACTATTGCCATTGTTAACCTCGGCGCAGCCATTAAAATCTGAACCAGTCCAAAATGGGGTTCGAATAAAATTTAATTCTCGGATCATGGGCGAGGAAAGAACAATCTGGATAAGGGTTCCAGCCTCTTATAATGAAGCATCCAGTTCCACTCAAACCTATCCTGTAGTATATGTATTGGATGGCAAGTCCGCATTTTTCCCTGTCACTGGTGTAGTTAGTTTTATGAGCGAGGAAGATCATGTAAATTATCAAATCCCAGAAATGATCGTTGTAGGAGTGGATACTGAAAATCGATTTCGCGATCTAACGCCTAATGCATCAACAAAGCAAGCAAATGGAGAAGAAGCAAAAACACCAGAACAAAAACTGATGATGTCGGGAAGTGGTGGTGGTGAGCAATTCTTAAAATTCTTGAAGGAAGAAGTATTTACTTATTTAGAACAGCAATATAGAACAAACCCTTTTCGAATTTATATTGGACATTCACTTGGGGGTTTAACTGCTACTTATACTTTTTTAAAACATCCTGAATTGTTCAATGCAACGATATCGATAGATCCAAGCTTATGGTGGGATGGCGCAAAATATGTCAACGAGGCGCCAGCATTACTAAAAAACTTACCTGCAGATAAGATGCGCAAGTATTATGTTAGTGTGATAGATTCAATTAGTTATGGAGGACGACTTCAATTTCATACGAATGCTATTTTTAATATCGGCAAAGCCATGGGCGCCGTCAATTCAAAAAACCTACAATACAAAGTAGATTATATACCCAACACTGATCATTCCTCTATACCAATGTTAAGTTGGTACAATGGACTGCTGTACATTTTTGATGGCTACCATAAAAGTCATTTTGATTACATGAAAGACCCCGACTTAATTGAGTCTCATTTTAAAGAGATTGAGACAAAAATTGGTCTAAAAATGAACCCGCCACAAGATATCTTTGAAATTCTTGTGCATTATCTTACTTCGCCTGACAGGTACCCTGATCCAGTGAAAGCAAGAAAAGTATTGAATATGGCATTGAAATATTATCCTACATCTTCTTACTTTAAAGATAAACTTAAAGCACTTGATACTAAATCATAAAATATGAAGCAATCCCTTTTTATAATTCTATTATTTGCATTCCAATTGGCTGACGCACAAAATACAATTGACAAAGTAAATAAATATAGAGCCCAACATGAAAGCGCAATTTTAAAAGAATATTTTAGTCTTTTGTTCATTCCTAATTATGCGTTGGACAAAGTCAATATTGATAAGAATGCCCTTTTCATTGAAGCCATGTTAAAAAAGAGGGGCATTCAAACAAAATTATTAGAATCCAACACCAAAGGAAGTCCAAAGGCTGTGTATGGCGAAGTCATTGTGCCCGGCGCAACACAAACCATCATTTTTTATGCGCATTATGATGGACAACCCGTGAGTCCTGCAAAATGGCATCCAAGTATTAAGCCTTATCAACCTGTTTTATTAGATCAATCCATTGAAAAGTCTGGAAAGATCATTGCATTCCCAACAAATGGTCAGGCATTTAATCCAGAATGGAGAATCTCTTGCAGAAGTAGCTCGGATGATAAAGCTGGAGTGATGACCATCATCAATGCATACGATGCATTAGTGAAAACTGGCGTAAAGCTAAATAATAATATAAAATTTTTCTTTGAGGGCGAGGAAGAGATTGGCTCTTTACATCTTGCAGAAATATTGGAAAAACACAAAGACTTACTAAAGGCTGATTTATGGCTGATTGGCGATGGTCCTGTACATCAATCAGGTTTCCCTATGATAGATTTTGGAGTAAGAGGAGATGTGAATGTGGATCTTACTGTATATGGGCCAAAACGTCCCCTTCACAGTGGTCATTATGGTAATTGGGCGCCTAATCCTTGTTTAATCATGTCCAAATTACTTGCAAGTATGAAGGATGAGGATGGCAAGGTCAAGATCAAAGGATACTATGATGATGTGATTCCGTTTACAGCATCGGAGAAGCAAGCATTCAATGCAATCCCTAATGTAGATGCACAAATGAAAAAAGAATTAGGCATTAGCAAACCTGAGGGAGGAGGCAAAACATTATTTGAAACTTTTGAATGGCCATCGCTTAATATCAATGGAATTAAATGCGCAGATGTAGAAGACAATGCAAGCAATGTAATTACGACTGAATCTAAAGCGACACTTGATTTACGTCAAGTACTTGGTACTGATTATTTAAAGCAAGTTGATTTATTAAGAAAGCATATCATTGAAGAAGGTTTCTTAGTATTGGATCGCGCACCTACTGATGAAGAAAGATTACAATATCCAAAAATTGTAAAATTTAAAATGGTTAATGGAGGTTACAATGCACAAAGAACGCCAATAGATCTTCCAATTTCACAACAAGTGATCAAAGCTGTTCAATCCGCTACTAATAAGCAACTCATTTTAGAACCTACTTCGGGAGGCAGTTTGCCACTGTACCTTTTTGAAAAACATCTTAATGCTAAAGTCATTAATTTATGCCTGGTAAATCATGATAACAACCAGCATTCCGAAAATGAAAATGTTAGATTACAAAATCTTTGGGATTCAATAGCACAATTAGCGGCTATTATGATCATGGATTAGCGCAGCCACTCTTTTCTATGTTTGATAAACCAAAAAGTGTGTATCAATAAAATACAGCTGTTTACAATGATTGTAGGCCATGCTAAAATTCCAAATCCATAGATAATCCAAAAGACTGAACCAATTGAATTGATTAAACGCAGCTTATAAATATCTTCAACAATAAATGAATATAAAATTATGATTGTTCCTATGTACCCAAATATGTCCCAACTAGCCATTTTTAAACTATTTTAGTTACATGAAGTTACTCAATTACAAAATGATATGCAAAAACAAAAAGGACCTACGATTTAACGTAAGTCCTTGTTATTTAGGGCTGGTGTGCTCTCCACAAATTGAAATTTAGTCGCTATTCAAAAAATTTCACATGACCCGTACTGATATCATGTACACCACCAACTATCCCTATTTCACCATTTTTCACCATATCCGCTATAATTTGACTTTTGATCAAAATGTTTTTTACAGATAAACCAACATTTAATTCAGCCACATTTTCTACAAAATTTGCATTGCTTGAAGTTCTGTTTTCTTGTGTTGACATTTCTTGATCAACCGCTGGTAAAATCTTAGAGATCAAACCTGTTAAATTGCCTAATTCAACCTTATCACAAGCTCCTTTAATAGCACCACATTTTGTATGTCCTAATACCACAATAATTTTCGCACCTGCAACTTTACAACCAAATTCCATACTACCCAGGATATCTTCGTTGACTACGTTACCAGCAATTCTTACACTAAAAACATCTCCTAATCCTTGGTCAAAAATCAATTCGGCAGAAGTCCGACTATCAATACAACTTAAGATAACCGCAAATGGGTGTTGACCGTCTGAGGTGTCATTGGCTTGTTGTAAAAGATTTCTATTTACTTTAAGATTGCTTACAAATCGCTTATTTCCATCTTTTAATATGTCTAATGCAAGTGCTGGTGTGATAGCTGTTTGCATTTCTTTTGTTAATGTTTTCATTTTAATTATTTTTTATTCTAACGTTTTTAGAATTTTGTAACGTTTTTTAGTATTATGTTTTTTTATTGTTTTGTTTTTTAAAAGGCAGGTTGTTATACAAGATGAATTGAAGCTGACCTCTAGTAATATTTTTTTGTGCCTGAATCATATAACCAGTCTCTACTCTTAACGACTCACTAATTCCAAAACCTAGTCCCGCATAAAATCTGTTTCGATCAAATTTAGGGTCTTTAATATCGACAAACAATTCATTATATAAAGACAAGAAAGTTTTGTTTTTATTTCCTTTTGGACTTGATAAAGGTTTTAAAAGCGAAATAAAATACCTGCCTCTTAAGCCAAATTCATTGGGGAAAAAACGCTCTTCCAAACGAAAACGATGTGTGAAAGAATGGGATCCTATATTATTTTTATATAAGTACTGTTGATAAACTCTATTTTCAAGTTTCGTGCCTTTGCTTATATCCAATTCGTCATAAGCATCGGTAGCAATATAAGCATAGCCTAAAAGTATATTATGATTGTTCTGTTTCAGGTTATACCCTATCCCTGCCCTAGCTAGTAATTGGTTTTTTTGTCCAAAAAAACGATAATCCCGATACTGAAAATCGGATTGTATATTCCACTTATCATTTATTTTTTGATTGCCAAAATGAACAAGCCAAGTGCCTACATTATTGGATTGACCGCTTACTGCAAGAGTCATTAAACCATAAATCCCTAGCAGTAAAATAGATCGTTTCATCATTAACTTATTATGGCTTAAAGTTTATTTTCTCCACCTCTATTGATTTTGTTTTTGCATTTAATTCAAAATCTTTAATAATTTCAATGACATCATAAGCAATTGATTTAGAATTAGTGCAATCAATAATTACTTTACTATTATTTGGAAAAGATTCAAAAGTGCTTAACAAGCTTGCTTTATTGAAAAATGAGACTTCTTCAGCAAGCACTAAATGATGTACTGTTTTACCATTTTGATCGCTTACATTGTCCTTCAAATAGTGAGAATTGCGGTAACTATGTCTTAGTGTATAAAATATGCCAAATAAGATACCTACTGTAATTCCTTTTAATAAATCGGTTGCAATAATAGCCACAACGGTTGCCGTAAATGGAATAAATTGCTCCCAACCCATCTTATACATTTGTTTGAATAAACTTGGCTTTGCTAATTTATACCCCACCATTAATAATATGGCAGCCAAAGAAGCTAAGGGGATTAAATTTAATAAGCCAGCTATAAATATGGCACTGAATAATAAGAAAAAACCATGCAAAATAGTAGATAATTTTGATTTACCTCCAAAATTAATATTGGCAGAACTTCTTACAATTACTTGAGTTACTGGCAATCCTCCAATTAAGCCAGATACTATATTACCCAAACCTTGTGCTTTTAATTCTCTATTAGTAGGCGTAACTCTTTTATCTGGATCTAATTTATCTGTAGCTTCTACACTTAATAAAGTTTCTAAACTAGCGACTATAGCTAGTACAATGGCAATTTTCCAAACTTCAAAATTACTAATGGCCGAAAAATCTGGGAAGGTAAATTGACCAAAGAAATCTCCAATAGAATTAGGTACAGGAACTGATACAATTTGTTGCGCATTTAAACTAAAAGGTAAAATTCCATTGGTATAAGCAAGGTTAAAAAATATACCCAATACCACAACAACAATTGGACCTTGTAGTAGTTGAAATATTTTATGCTTTTTAGTAAGTACGGTATCCCATAAAATTAAAATCGCAAGTGATACGCCTGCAATCAATAAAGCACCTGGTGTAATAAATTCAAAGGCCCTCATTATTTCAGAAAAAGTATTTTGACCATCTGCTTGTAAAAATGCATCATCGCCTACAGCATCTTTATCCCAACCTAGTGCATGAGGTATTTGTTTCAATATAATTAATAGACCAATACCCGTAAGCATCCCTTTGATGACTGAACTTGGAAAAAAGTAGGCGATAAAACCTGCTTTAGCATATCCTAATGCCAATTGTAACACACCGGCAATCACCACCGCGGTTAAAAATGCTTGGTAGGAACCGCCTAAAGTCGCTATAGAGGTTAAAACGATTACAGCTAAACCCGCTGCTGGACCACTCACCCCTAATGGAGATCCACTAGCGAATCCTACCACTATACCTCCAACAATACCTGCAATGATACCGGCAAATAATGGTGCCCCAGAGGCTAAGGCAATACCTAAACAGAGCGGTACAGCAACAAAAAACACCACAATACTTGCTGGTAGATCGTTTTTTACATGCTTAAAAAGATTCATTTGACTCATAATTTTAGTTTTACAGGACAAAAATAGTAATAATATTTTAAATAATAGTATTACTATCTTAAATAATTGTAAATAATTTATCTACTTTTGTAAAAAATAGGCCCCCCTGCTAATATGAAGCTAGAACTACAAATAAAAATGAACCCTTCCCTGTATTTAAGGGATCCTGAGCAGTCTGATTTAGGCAAGAATATCATAAAACATAGTATTCAATTAATACATGACAATGGTTTTGAAGCCTTTACATTTAAAAAATTGGCAGAATCTATTGGCAGCACTGAGGCTGGGGTATACAGGTATTTTGAAAATAAACATAAACTCTTAGTCTATATTATATCATGGTATTGGGGTTGGATTCAATTTCAATTGAACTACCAAACAAACAATATCACGGACCCCATTGTCAAATTAAAAAAAGTGATACAACTTTTATCTACAAACGTGGAAGATGATATCACTACAGGTCATGTAGACGAGTCTCAATTATATCAAATACTTATTTCAGAAGGTTCTAAAGCGTATTTAACCAATCATGTTGGGAAAGATAATAAACAACAATTTTTTCAGCCCTATAAAGATTTATGTAACTCAGTAGGTGTAATCATTTTAGAATGCAACCCAACATATAAATACCCGCATTCACTCGCTTCTACTATCATTGAAATGGCTCATTTGCAAAACTTTTTCATGCATAATTTACCATCTCTTACAGATTTTTCTAAATCAAAAAACGAATCTGAAATTATACAGTATTTAGAAGATCTCGTCTTTAAAACGATTCGTAATTAATTCAATCGGTAAGGGAAGTCAAACTTATTTAGAAAGATACACAACCCCATCCTTCATGACAAACTTTACTTTTTTTACGTCTGATATATTTTTACTTGGATCACCATCCACTACAATAACATCAGCAATATAACCTGGCTTTAAATTACCTAAACTATCCTCCAAATGAAAAGCCCTTGCATTGACACTAGTCGCTGCTTTTAACGCATCCATAATAGGTAACCCGTATTCCACCATCAATTCCATTTCTAAAGCATTGTCTCCATGCGGGAAGACCCCAACATCTCCACCCATTCCAATGGAGACTCCAGATGCGATTGCTTCCTTAAAACTTTTTCTTTTGTTTATAATATTGCTTGGTGGCTCACTAACCCCTTTTTTCCAACCGCGATATTGTGAGATGACGTCCACAGCTGCGATGGTTGGCATATACGTCACGTTGTGTTCTTTCATCAATTTGCCTATTTCTAGATCTATAAAATCTCCGTGCTCTATTGTTTCTGCACCTGCCATTACAGCTCGACGTATTGCTTCTTTTGATTTTGCATGGCAAACCATTACCCTTCCACTACTTCTTGTGACTTCGTTGATGAGTTTCAATTCGTCCAGTGTAAATGAAGGACGATCGTCCCCATTTAGCCCCCATCGATAATCCGCGTATACTTTTATAAAATCTGCGCCTTTCCCAATTTGATCTCTAACCACTCTAATTAAATCATTTCCATCAGCAGGTTCTGCCCCTAACATAATTTCTTGATCCGTATCATACCCTTTAGGACCATAAGAACCTGTTGACACAATTGCCCTTCCTGCAACCATCAACCTTGGCCCTATCACAATACCTTCATTGATCGCTCTTTTAAGTGCCACATCAGCATAGCCTGCACCTTCTGTCCCTAAATCTCTTGCAGTTGTAAATCCCGCCAATAAAGTATTTTTTGCATGAACAGTAGCTCGGACAGTTCTATAAGCATCGGCCTCTTTCAAAACCTGTGTATCCCAATCAGTGATATTATAAGGGTACAACATTAAATGAGAATGCCCTTCGATTAATCCAGGCATAATGGTTGCATTAGGATAATTAACTTTTACAGCACCTTCCGGCACACTAAGTTGTTGGATGGGTCCAACAGTTATGATTTTATTATTTTCAATGATTAAGGCCCAATCTTTATGCATGACCTCCCCGTCAAATAAACGAGGCGCAGTAATAAAATATTTAGTTTGTGCATTTATTTTTATTGCAAAAATCAATACAGTAGTTAAAGTAATTACATACTTGAGGTAACTATTTCTCATTGTTAATTATTTACATTTTAGCTTGCGCCAATAACTTGTTTAATTGATTGATCTCTATAGCCAATTCCGCTTTCAGCTCATCGAATACCTTATAAGCACCAGCAGTAGGCTTATAATCACCCGACTCTACCACGCGCATTAAAGAAGCTAGCTTATTATTTAATTTAATAGGAAAATTTAAAGGGTCTTGTGAGCTTTGATTGCGCACCTGGTATAAATTTTCTTCTACTTGTGAAAGTGCAGCAATCAAGGCAACCGAAGCTTTAGACAGCCCTTTTTTATTGGCTTTCGCTGCTTCATTTAATTTTTCCTTAATAGCTCTTATTTTGATAACCGCATCATTGGCCACCGTTACTTGGTCTCTAATTTGAATAGATAAATTAAATTTCTCTTGCATGTCAGCAATGGTTACATCCTTTACCCTAGGATCCATTTTAATTTCAAAATTTTCTGTGGCCACTTGTGACCCCGAAGTAATTCTTACTTGATAATTTCCTGGCACTGCATTGGGTCCTGTATAAACTGGTGCACTCCACAAAATCATTCCCTTAAAATAGCTAGCAGATGGATATTTTAAATCCCACTCAAATACATTTAAACCTGTTTTAATTGTAGGTGGTTTTGGCTTGCGATCATCCTCATCTACATCTGCATCTCCATTTTCTTTTTTAGCTTTTGGCAACTCGCCAATAAATGTATTCACTAGTTTTCCGTTGGCGTCTAATATTTCAATTGTTAGATCTTTCTTAGTTGAATCTAAATAATAATGGAACACTGCTTTTTGAACTGTTCTTACTGCATAATAAGGTTTGAATAAATGTAAGCCTGCTTGAATACCTGCATCCTTTGTTCTCACTGGAGAGATATCATCTAATACATAAATAGACCTACCATGCGTTCCAATCACTAAGTCTTTTTCTGTTACTTGAACATCAGACACTTGCACATCTGGTAAATTTAAACTTAAAGACGACCAGCTTGCACCGTCGTTGTAAGAAATCCAAACACCATGCTCAGTACCTGCATACAATAAACCTGCACGGGTAATGTCTTCTCTTACTGCATGCACATAATCATCCGCACGAATACCAGAAATTATTTTAGTCCAAGTTTTTCCAAAATCATTGGTCTTCCAAATATAAGGGGTACGATCATCCATTTGATAACGCTTGGCTGCGATGTATGCAGTGCCTGCATTAAAATGAGATGCTTCAATAATACTTACACGCGTATTCTTAGGCATATCTTTTGGTGTAATATTCTCCCAATTTTTACCGCCATCTTTAGTGATATGAATAAGTCCATCATCCGAGCCTGCCCAAATAATATTCACATCCTGATAAGAAGGCGCTAAAGCAAACACTGTTCCATAAATTTCTGGGCCATTCATATCTCTTGTAATGACACCGCCACTAACTCCTAATGTAGTTGAATCATTATAGGTCAAGTCTGGACTAATTTTTTCCCAACTCTGTCCTTCGTTCGTTGTTTTCCAAACATGCTGAGAACAAGTAAATAAAACGTTAGGGTCGACTGGTGAAAAAACAATTGGATAAGTCCACTGCCATCTTTCTGGTAAGGTCTTTGCTTCTTCGCCAGAAAAAAATCTTGGATATACTTGCACATCTCTTACTTGCCCTGTCATTCTATTGATACGCGTTAGTAAAGCGCCTTGACTACCTGCGTAAAAGATATCTGGATTTTTTGGATCCTGTGTAATATATCCACTCTCTCCACCACCCACTTCATAGGCAAATCCCATTCCTGGTTTGGTAGAATTGCCTCTTACTGCTCTATGTCTATAATCTTCACTCGGTAATGCTATCGTGCTATTATCTTGTTGTGCGCCTGCTACTTGATATGGAAAATCATTGGTGACTGTGATATGGTATAATTGTGCGGTTGGAAAGTCTTCATCCGTCCATGTTAAGCCCCCATTTACAGATACTGCTCCACCTCCATCATTGGCAGTGGCTAAACGCGTTGGATCATTAGCATCAATCCATAAATCATGGTTGTCGCCGTGTGGCACTTTTATTTCTGTTTTAAAAGTTACCCCACCATCGGTTGATTTATAAAAATTTACATTCAAACCATACACCGTGTTTTTATCTTTTGGATCGGCCACAATGCGAGAATAATAAAAGGCGCGTTGACGTAATTTTCTTTCATTGTTCACTAATTTCCAATTCGCACCGCCATCATCCGAACGGTATAATCCACCTTCTGGTGATTCTACAATGGCCCAAACACGATTGCCATCTGCTGGAGATACTGCTACGCCTACTTTACCAACCACTGCTGGCATACCTGGATTTTTGGAAATCACTTTCCAGTTGGCACCACCGTCTACCGATTTATACAAAGCAGAAGTGCCTACATCGGCCCACATTTTATAGGGTGTTCTATACACTTCCCAAATACTTGCATAAATAATTTCTGGATTTTGTGGATCTATCACTAAATCTTCTGCCCCTGCTTTATCATTCACGTATAAAACTTTATTCCAAGTTTTACCACCATCTGTGGTTTTAAAAACACCACGCTCCTCATTCGGACCAAAAGCATGCCCCAAGGCCGATACATAAACGATATCAGGATTGGTTGGATGAATTCTTACTCTTGAAATTGATTGTGTATTTTTTAATCCAATATTTTTCCAAGTCTTTCCTGCATCGGTGGATTTATACACGCCATCCCCTTGCATAATATTGCCTCTAAAAGCGGTTTCGCCTGTACCTATATAAACAATGTCTGGATTGGATTCAGCCACAGCCACTGCGCCTACACTAGAACTCGTTATTTGACCATCGGTTACAGGTTTCCAATTCAAACCTCCGTCTGTGGTTTTCCATAAACCTCCGCCCACTGCACCAAAATAATATTCTAATTTATTTTTACTACTTCCTGCAACGCCCAAGGATCTTCCTCCTCTGTTTGGGCCAATATTTCTCCAGTTCATTCCTTTTAAAGTAGTATCACTGGTTTGAGCATGGCTATAATGTATAGCAAAAGAAGCTAATAGTAGAAAAGCAAAACGCGTTAGATTTTTCATAGAATGGTATTATGAGTGTGCTGTAATTTACAATAATTTTCAAATAATAAGACCCTTATTATATAGGCGTTATGGGTTAAAAATCAATCTTGTAGCCTACTACGGGAATCAAAGCAAGTAGGTAATTGTATTGAATGCCACCAATTCCTGAATCATAGTATTGCCTAACCGGGTTTTTTCGATTGGTGAGGTTTTGCACGCCTGCAATAAAACTACCTGTCCTATTTTTGTACTGTGTTTTCCATTGGGTTTGTAAGTCAATTCTAAAAATATTGGGTAGCCTTTCTTCATAAATGCGCGTATTATCAAGCACCGTAGTTTTTCTTAATATTGATTGTTGGAGATTGATTGGTGTTACACGAACACCTCCATGATTGGTGATTTTTAAATCCAATGCAATGGTAGATGTCTTTTTTGTATGTAGGTTCCATTCTTTCCCCATTGTAACAGATAAAATACTATTTGAATTGAATCTGGTATTTCTCCAAATCAAATCGGAGGCTTGGTATTTAGATTGATACAAGCTTAAGGTACTTAAAAAATAAAATTGATCATTCCAAAATCGTTCGAGGGTCATTTCAATTCCATAATTTTTACCCCTGCCTTTGTTATTTAAGGCTGCAATGACATAGTTATCCTCTTGATTGATTAAACTAAAGCTAGTTTTAGTGGATGCCGAAACTGGAATAGCATACAATGATTGATAATAAGCCTCTATTTTAAAATTCCAATTTTGTTTAAATTGAATATTATATCCAACTACATAATGCTGCGCTTTGCTAAAATCTAAGTTCCTATTGGGTTGGATGGAATCGAGGCCCACTCTTATTCTTGCAAAATAATTACCCAATGGTTGTGTTTGTGAATGCAAGCCGTAACCGGCAGAAAAAAATTGTGTTCTTCCAGTTTGAATACGGAGACCCATTCTTGGTTCTAGTGCAGCACTACGATTCAGTGCAAAATATTGACCATGCAATCCCATTAGGAATCTAATTTTATTAGACGGATCTAGTTTCCATTGTAAAAAATATTGACTCAATCTAGTGTCTCCTTCTTCCTTCACTTTATCTTTAAGTATATTGCTTACTGCTTCTCTTTGATTTAAAAAAAAGCTTCTCCCATTTGTATTGAACCCAACTTTGATAAGATTTTTTTTATTTATTTTATGAGTAGCAACAATTGATAAAATAGCATTTGCTTCTTGAAATTGATTATTTCTAGTTACAATTAATGGGCCCTTTATTTTATTATAGTAATTATCTTCCTCTCTATAATTTGTTCCGTTGAAACTATAAATTGTTTTAAGGGATGTTTTATTGCCAATATTTAAATTATGTATTAGCCCCGTCGATCCTGTATTGCTTAGATCGAGTGAGCCACTTCTTGTAGATGCATTTTGTATAAAATTTAAAGAATCATTAAGTGCAATTCTATTTTGACGACTTAATCCACCAAAACCAAAAATCGAGAAGGTGCCGATACTTTTTGTAGGTAGATTGATATGATAAGATAGGTCTTGAAACCTTGTACTGGCATCACTTATCTTGAACCCTAGCTGTTCCATTAAAGTCAAAAATCCGTATCGGTAATTAATCAAGTAAGAACTCTTACTTCCTTTTTTGAAATACCCTTCTGTAGTTAGGTCAACGCCAATTGTACTTGTAGAAAAACTAAACTCTCTTTTGTTGTTATTGCCTTTACGTAAATAAATATCAAATACGCCAGATAGGGCATTCCCAAATTCAGCAGGAAATGCGCCAGTCAAAAAATCTGAATTAGCTAATAATTGAGCACTTAAAATAGAAATCCCTCCTCCCGAAGTCCCTACTCTTGCAAAGTGATTGGGATTAGAGATTTCAACGCCTTCCATTCTCCACAACAATCCATTAGGTGCATTACCCCGAATACTTAGCGCATTAATATCCCCAGTACTAGACACACCAGGAAAGGAACTGGCAATTCTTGAAGGATCATTTAATCCAGCCGCAAACCTTCTTGTTTCTTCTACACTAAACATTCTACCACTCACTAATGCGGCATCATTCAGTGTCCTTGTTTTATTTTGACCACTCTGCACAATAACTTCCTTATTGTTATTGATATCTTCTTCCATCTCAACAGACAAAAAAGTTTCTTTGCCCGATTCAATCGCTATATTAGGAATGGTGATGGTCTTATAACCTACATATAAAATTCTGACGCTGTATCTGCCAACTGGGATCAGATCAAACCTAAAAGCCCCATCCTTATTGGAAATAGTTTTTTTATTGATATCGCCAATAAGTTCAATTGTTGCCCCACTAAGAACTGTTTTAATGGATTTATCAATAGTTGAGCCGCGTAAGGTTTGTAAAGGCTTATCCTGAGCAGCTGCTTTTTTAAATAGCAATATAATTATTAAAAAATAATAGATTGTTCTCACTTAAAATAAATTACACTAACGCCTACTACAATTAATTTTTTAACACTGGTAACTGAATCACAGAGGCATCATGATAAATACGGATAGTCGCTTTTTTAAAGTCACTATCTTTTGCTTCATAAATATTCATGAACTGTTGTGGGTTTCTATCCACCAAAGGAAACCAGCTACTTTGAATCTGAATCATCATGCGATGTCCTTTCTTGAAGGTATGTGCAATATCAGGCAAGGTAAACTTAACTGCTGTAGGTTTATTCGGCTCAAAAGCTTCTGGCTTTTCGAAACTATTTCTGTATTTACCTCTCATGATCTCACCTCTTACCAATTGTTGGTAGCCACTCATTAAGTAATCCTTCTTATTGGTTTCGTACTCAAAATTATCGGGGTAAACATCAATTAACTTTACCACAAAATCAGCATCAGTACCCGACATGGCCACCATTAAGTCGGCTACCACAGGTCCACCTAATGTAAGGTCTTCAGTTAATACGGGTGTTTTATACACTAATACATCGGTTCTTCTTGAAGTAAACTTTTGATCATCATCCATGTATTCTCTATAATGTCTTGCAGGCTTGCTTTTCATCATATAGTTATCAGATATATAAGGAACGGGTTTAGCAGGATCACTTATATATTCTTCATACCCCGATACAGCAGTTGCTTTATTCCCTGCTTTTAAATTTCCATTATTGCTTAATAAATAAGATTGCATTTTCATATCAGCCACTGGCCAGCTTGGTAATTGCCTCCATTCATTAGAACCTGAGAAAAAGATATTGGCTTCTTTAATTTGCTCAATGCTTCCTTTATTTTTTAAATAAAAATTAAAGAAAGGTAGTTCTATGTTTTTGCCATACCACTCACTAGTATTAGATCCAAATTGTACATTCCCTAAATGTGTGCCATCATTGCTTGCCCATTGTCCATGGTACCAAGGTCCCATTACTATTTTATTATTATTCTTTGCTTTACTTTCAATGGCTTTGTATAAATTCCATGCACCAAAACAATCTTCTGCATCATATAAACCACCCACAATTAAAGTAGCAATGTTCGGGTTAATATCCTCTACATGTTTTCTGGTGTTTCTTACTTGCCAAAATTCATCATAATTAGGATGTGCCATTAAATCGTTCCAAAATTTGATACTGTCGCCCATCAATTTTGTAAAATTGGTAATAGCCCCTGTTTGTAAATAAAAATCGAAGTTGTCGGGGTTGGTGAAATTAAATCCTGTGGGTCCAACAGTGGTAGGCTTTGGTCTTGGCTTTCCAAATCCTGAATAAAATGCAAATCCATCGGCTAACATAAATGCACCATTGTGGTGAAAGTCGTCTCCAATAAACCATTCAGTTACTGGCGCCTGCGGGCTAACGGCTTTTAATGCAGGATGGTTACTAAGTGATGCTAATGTGGCATAGAAGCCAGGGTAAGATATACCAAACACACCTACATTACCATTATTGTTGTTTACATTTTTAACCATCCAATCAATGGCATCATAAGTATCAGTGGCTTCATCTACTTTTCCTGATTTGTTATTAGGGATATAAGGTCGAACATCTTCAAAAACTCCTTCGCTCATCCAACGTCCACGCACATCCTGCATAACAACTATGTAGTTTTCTTTTAAAAAGTACATTCTTGGTGAGTACCAAAAAGGTCGAAAACTATTTTCACCATATGGCCAACATGAATAAGGTGTTCTCTCTAATAAGATAGGATGCTTTTCTGTATTGTCCTTGGGAGCATAGATGGTGGTGAATAATTTAGTGCCATCACGCATGGGTACCATGGTTTCTGTTTTGGTATAGTTGTTCACTACCCAAGTAGAGTCAATTGTTTGTGCAAAAGACAAAAAGGGCATACCTGCGAGTAAAAGAAGAAAGTGCTTTTTCATGGAATGTCTGTTTAGGTTAACTAAATATACTACATATAATTAATGTATATGCTTTTGTAACAGCTCCACCAGCGTATTGGCTTGTTGAACACCAGGCTGCTCAAGTGGAACCTGCACGATTACATCTAAGCCATTTAACAGTTCGCTCTATGGTGCCTTGATGGGGTTTTTAGTAGCAGGAATGTTTAAAAAAGAGCAATAATTATATATGTGCTTGAATAAACTCCTTACAATACAGTTTTATTGTATCTCTAACATTTGAAAATTCAAGCATCATGTCATTTTCAGAACCAATGCATTTAGCTGGATCTGTAAAATTATGATGAAATTTTTGTGCCTTACTTGGAAAATAGGGGCATCTTTCTTTCGCATTATCACATACCGTAATAATGTAATCAAATTCAATTGCCTTGTACTCTAATACATTATTTGAAGTATGATTAGAAATATCAATTCCGTCTTCTAGCATTGTCTTAATTGCCCTTGGATTTACACCATGCGTTTCTACGCCAGCACTAAATACTTCCACTAAGTCCCCACCAAAAAAGTTTAAATACCCATGTGCAATCTGACTTCGGCAGGAGTTGCCTGTACACAATACTAATATTTTCTTTTTCATAAGATATAAAGTTTAACAACATCCAGCACCTTTAAAAAGTATGATTCAATTTCCCCTTAATAAGACCTCTGCATTTTGATGAACCGCATTGACATTCAAAAGGTTCCATTGTATGATCCAAAAATTCAGCGTAGTCCAATGTTAATTCTTCTCCTTTTTGGACTGCTCTATTTGTTATCACATTTAAGCCTTGATAAGCACAATTGGCTTCGCATGAATGATTTTGTGGTGACCATTCTTCGGGTTGTAAATCCCATAGTATATAAGTGTCTTTACTGATAGGGTAAGCGTATCTTCGAAAATTTAGCTGTTCTCTTTTATCCCAATTTTTGTCAACAAATTGTTTTGTAACTATTCTTTGAGCTCTCTCCTCTCCCTTGAATAATAAAGTGTTTGTAGGTAAATCATATTTAGCATAAATACCGTAACCAGAAATAGAATTACCTTTAATGCTAAAAAGTTTTTGTTTTCTCTGATGGCGAGCCATTCCTTCTATAATAATACGCTCTAGAAAGCCTCTTTTACCAACCCCATCATACTTTAAAATATAATCTGCAGATCCCTCATATCCATCTGCATAAAAAACAGAACAGGTAAAATTAATCTCTAAGAAAAATAATTCTCCTTTATCATTCATTCTAAAATCCATTCTTGCGTATCCAACCCCATTGAATGACAAGAAAACTTGTTCTGCAATTGATTTTAATTGAGTAGCCAATTCCTTGTCTTCTAGTCCAATATTGGCGTTAGGATGTAATTCAGAAGTTTTTAATGCATATGTTTTAAACGTAAAACCTTCAGGAAAAATATATTCAACTGGTTTAAAACTAGTACAAGTTTTTCCATCTTCATTGCCACAAACTAATACAGTAAACTCTCGTCCATCTATATATTCTTCTACTAGCGCACTTCCAAACTCATCTAGTATAGACAATACTTTTTTCTTTAAGTCTTCAATATTATTTGCTTTTGATTGGTCGTCTACACCTAGACTATCACCTGCTTTTGCAGGCTTTACAAATAACGGAAATTGAAGATTACCGGGAAGCATATCAATTTCTTCTTTATTTTCAATAACAATATGTGCAGGTGTTTTAACTGATTCACAAAAAGCAAGGTATTTCATGATTGCTTTGGTAGGATCATATAAATTCGCAGTAGGGCCAGTATAAGGAAGATCTAATAAATCTAAGCTGGTGATAACATCAATAGAAGGCACTTTCCATTCTAAATAACCTTCACAAAGATTAATATAGATATCATACTGTTGATCTTTTAATTGTTTTAGTTGTTGATAAGTGCTTAGTTTATTTAATAAAATATGATCAATGTTTGCCTCTGGTAAAATTATAGACAAGTCTCTTTGGGGGTCATAATATTGGTAGTCTACTCCAGAAGTAGAATAATCAGGTTGCAAAACTGCAATCTTTAAATTAGAGAAGCTTTTTGGATTATTTAATTGAGGGAGGGCGCGCATAGATTAATTTTTTCTTCTGGTAAATGCATCATTAATAATATGTATAACTAATTCAGTAAAACTTTGGTTTGCATATTTCAAAATGGCGCCAATCGAAGTATAATTCTCATCTTCACTAATGCCACATTGCGCATTGACTTCTAAAACATAAACAATACCTGTATGTTTATCTACTCTAACATCAACTCTTGTATACCCTGTTCCCTTAACAGCTGCAAATGCATCCCATGAAATTTGTTGGATATTTTTTTGAATTGAAGGATCACATAATTGATATTCATAAAAATTTTCTTCTAAAGGCATGGGGCTTTCTTCTTCGTAAATCTCCCAAAGTCTATCAAAGGATAAAAACTTTTCTTGTTCTGGTAGAGAAGCATGGAATACTCTTTCTACTGGAGGGTATATTTTGGCAAATTCAGGTTGATTATAAGAACCCACAATCAAAACGGTGTACTCTGGGCCTTCTATAAAAGCCTCTGCAACAATACCATCTGTTGCTAAATTCCAACCTCTATACCCTTCAAACATTTTATCTAATTGCGTTGTAAGGGCATTTGAATCATTTACTACATTTTTAACACCTACTCCCAAACTACCTCCAGAAACTGCCGGTTTCAAAATTAATGGTTTACCCAATGTTTGTATTACTTCTTGGGCCTTATAATTTTTATCTTTAATAGCAACCCATTTAGGTGTAGGCACGCCTGCTACATCGAAAGCTTTTTTCATGGGAATTTTAGAAGTAGTGATTTCATAAAAATCATCTGTTGCGCCTGTATAGGTAATATTCTTTGCTTCTAACGCTTTAATGACAGATACGCCAGGAGCTCCGTTTATTTCATCGCCATCACAAAGATTAAGCACTATAGGTAAATAAATACTTTTATCTCTTTCAACAGCAATCTCTTCAATGATTTGTAAATAATCTTCTAATGAAACTGGTTGCCATTTCCAAGAAATACCTAAAGAAGTAAAAACGCTTGTATACTCTGCTATACTTTGGGTAAAGTCATAGTAATAAGCCAAATTGGGATCTGGATTGTTGATAGAAGGTGCCAATACCCATACTTTTAATTGTTCAATAGGAACAATTGGATCAAATAAAGTTCTTAGAGCGCTCAATGCAGTTAGATAGGTTGGTTATAGTTAATATGAAGTTATAAAATATATACAATAAAAGATAAGTCAATGATATATTTATTAGTATATTTTTAATAGTTTCTAGCAAACAAAATGGTTGATTATGTATTGTGGTAAAAGCGCTGGATGCTAATTAGATTTTTTCAGAAAAAGAAGTTTTGCTTGAACAATTGTCGCAATAACTTGAATAATACCCATGGTTAAAAACAAAGCATCAAAAGATATATAATTTGCAATTAAACCCCCTATGGCAATGGCTATTCCAGATACAAAATGTGTGTGCCCGGTAGCTAAACTCCAATGAAAGGTGTTTTCTGTGTCTTCCATATTACTAGCAAAAAGTGAATCCCAAATTGGCGCACTTAAGGCTTCTGCAAGACCTAGTCCAATTTGTAAAATAAATAGTTCTTTAGGATTTGAAACAAATAAATAACAAAAGGTAAGTAATGCATTTAATGCATAGCCTACAATCATGACGTGTTTTTTGTAAGCTGAATTATTAAAATATTTCCCAATGATAAAATAAAAAATACCTGTAGTCACTAAATAAAATGCCCAAGCCCAGGTAATATCTAATAAATCACCTCCAATTTTTTCTGCATAAATAGCAAAAAGAGGGCCAAATAAGCCTTCTCCAAAATACCATAAGCTGGACGCGAATAATAATATTTTAGTGCTTTTAGTTAATCTCATTATTAAAATTTGTAAGTACCCCCAATTTGAAAATAGAATTGATTTTTTAAATATAAATCTGAATAGGGTGTAGAATTTATTTTTGTTGTAACTGAACCTGTTACTGATGTCACTGTGTTTGTAGTAATTGTTTCAATTTTATTAAATGGAATAGAATAGGTAGGTGTTAAAGAAAAAATCCAATGACTACCCTCATATGATAATGGTATTGAAAAATCAGTATTAAGTAGCTTAAAGCCTTTATTTTGCACTTCTGTTTTACTTGATAACTGAGGGCCAACAGGGTTCTTGCCTGGTGGGCGTTTGATACGATTTAATCCTCGAACGACGTTTGATTCATAATAATTAACTGTACTAAAATTACAATATACATAAGGATTAATATTCCAACCAGTATTTTTAGTATTGCCTATGTAAATAGTTTTTTCAATGCCCGGTGTATATTGAAAATCTGATTTATTTGTAAAAAAAACATCGAGATTATGATTGAATTGAAAGAAACTAAAATCATAGTTCAAACTAAAACCAATATCACTTGAAATATTTCCATTTATTAAATTAGCTCCACCCGAATAAAAATATTTAGCACCGTATAGTTCACCGTATAATTTTTTGCCAATTTTATATTCATAACCTAAATCCAATTCAAAAAAATCAAATCCTTTCATGCCTGGAGTTAGTAAATAACTAGCACTGAAATTTGAATAAAAACCACTTGCCAAATGCATAGAAACGGTGGTTGTTTGATAAGGGTATTTAATTGAATCCACCCTTCCATTATAACTATAGTTACTCAAATAATCTGCTTGAATGGAAAAAGTAACCGAATCCGATGATTTTTTAGTCTGTGCTTGTACATTAAACACTAAAAAGAATGTGAAAACTAGGCTTAAATATTTTACCATGTTACTATAAATGCAATTGTTATAACTTGTTAGACACCAAATTATGTCAAAAGTTTAAGGTTAATAAGCCTTATAATGTGCAAGGTCCATCATCATCGCTTGGATAAACAACAAAGGCATTGAATTAACATAAGTAACTAGTATTTAATAAATTATGATTTAAGAAAAATACCTACTTATCTTTTAAACAATGGTAAGCCAGTTAACCTTGATACCTTTTCTGCCAGCCTTTCGCCCTCTTTACTAAAAGCCCATAAAAATAGTGCCTTAATGGGATGCTCCATTTTGATATTTTCGATTGCTTTAATAGCTAATTCTTGGGCAATTCCTTTCCCCCGAAATTCTTCCAATAATAAAGCCGAGCATAAATAAATGGCTTCATATTTCGTATTCAGTGGGGTTAATTCATATAGCTCCCTTTCGGATATTTTTTGATTGATAAATTGAGTCATTAACTCAAATGTTGTGGGGATACATAAAATCCAACAAACAGGACCATTTCCATCATCATATTCAGATATGGTATCGGGGTGGATGAGCTGCAAGTGTTCCATCACAGTTTCGTTAACGTTTAGCTGGTCAGGATCAATACGACTTGAAAAGACTTCATCCGACAATTGTATCATTCTTTCAAAGTTGCTTTTAGACATAAACCAAAATTAGGTGTTATCCTTTATAGTTAGTTGTATTTTAATTTGAAATCCCTGATTGATGTATTATTTTTGATCAACAAGTTTCATTTCAAAAAAGGAACGATTACCACTAATATTTAGCCACATTGGAATTGATAGAAATAAAAAAAATTGATCGAACATCCGCCAAAGTTTTAAGTAGTTTGGCCAAAAATATTTACGTACACCATTACGCACATTTATGGTTAGCAGGTGGAATGGATTGGTATATGAATGAATTTGCATACCCTGTTTCAAAAATTATAAATGAAATAGAAAATGAAAATTGCTTGCATTATATAGCTTATATCAATAATGAGCCAGTGGGTTACTTGAAAATTAATATTGATGCGGCTATTAAAGGTGGCGATAAGAAAGAAGGTATTGAATTAGAAAGGATTTATATTGATGCTACAGCTGTGAACAAGGGACTAGGAACGTATTTAATGAACTTTGTTTTTGATATTGCAAAGTCCTATCAAAAAAAATATATTTTTTTAAAGGCTATGGATACCGCCCAATTGGCTATGCAGTTTTATACAAAAATGGGCTTTGAGTTAGCAGGCGCCTTTCGTTTATCAGATGCTACTTTTCATTTAATGAAAGAAGCGTATAGAGGGATGTATATTTTAAAGAAGCAACTTTAGACTGACAATTTACAGCATAGAAATTTGTTAACTTATGAGGGATCTTAAAGCCGGAATTTATGTCAAAAGCACTGCAGCGCTGATTGGCAGCTTCTTTGAGGATACAACCATTCTGCTCGTTGAACACAATCAAGCAGGAAGTACAGGGTTTGTAACCAATAAGCCCTTTGACAAGTCCTTGCATGAACTCATTGAATTCAATCATAGTAAACCATTTCCACTGATGGATGGTGGCCCTGTTGACAGAGCGCATCTCTTTGTATTACACAATCGACCCGATCTTATTGATGGGGGTAAACAGTTAAACAATGGACTATATTTAGGTGGTCATATGGAGCAGGTGATCAAAGCCATCAACACTGGAAGTGCAAATAATCAAGAAATTCAACTTTTTATAGGCTATTGCGGATGGGATGTAGGAGAATTGAAAGCGGAGCTGGAAGAAGGAAGCTGGAGCTTCTAGTAGCATTAAAATCTTTCGGCAACTAATAAACCACCGAAAGTTGCAGTTACGCAAACTACAATACTCAACAAAACATATAAAAGCATGGTGCTGTTTTGACCTTGTTGAAAAAGTGTAAGTGTTTCACTGCTGAAGGCCGAAAAAGTGCTGAAGCCACCACAGAAGCCCACCGCCCAAAATAAACGTGTAGCTGGTGAAAGCAATTGTTTTTGATCTGCCAACCCAATCATAAAACCCAATACAAAACAAGCAATCACATTGATTGTAAAGGTACCGAAAGGGAAACTAGAATGATGGAATGCGTTGACCCACTTGCCAAGTATAAACCTAACTAAGCTGCCTAAGCCACCACCAATAAAAACATAGATTAGTTCCTTCATGTTAACAAAGTTAAACTAATTTATTTGTGATATACAATGCTACCTATATGATGGTAAATCAACCGAAATAAGTCAATTTGAGGGGTTGTTTTTGGCACGCAGTGTGGGATCAAAATCCTTGGCTGATTTTATCACTCTGTATACTTTTACTCGTATTTGTATGGTTCATTATTATATGCCATATGTCTAACATTTTCTAGCACTCTTTTCATATATGTTTTCCAAAATATCTTTGCGAATAACCAATTTAGAGGATAGAATAATAAATTGGAAGAATACAATGTATAAGTATACTCAACTAAAATTTTGTCTTGTTCAATTTTAGTGGTTTTCCACTCACCCACAAATTTATAAAAACCTAACATCCAAGATTGAAAGTTATCTACTTGAAAATTCCAATACTCATTTTCATTACGTTCATTTATTTGATCCATCGATACAAATCCACTTTTTTGCAATAATGATTTTGCAGCATAAACTTTTTTGGTTGAACCAATTTGTCCCCAATTTTCATCATGAGTTGCATGTGTTATAATTGGCATAAGTCCAAAACCAGTATGTATTTTTGAAACATCACAAAGTAATGGTGTTTTAAATGCACGTTCTAAAGAGCAATTGTAGATCGTAGAAAGTTTTACTTTTACATACATCTTCTAATTCTGTTTTACATTATTCAATAGTCTTTGATACTTTATCCATTGTGTTCCTAATAAAATTGCTGAAATGACTAAAATAATTGCTACTAGATTGTTGTGATTCCATAACCAAGTTATTTTGTCATCTTTGAATGTAAATGCAGCAGCAAAAAGTATACACATTATTGTTGTGGACATAAACAGATTTCTTTTTTTCATTATAAAATTTTTAATGATAAGGTAAGCTAACCTAATAGATGCATTAAAGGAGTATTACTTTTATGAAAACAACCACAGCCAAAAAAAACAAAGGGCCCAGGATTTAACGTAAGTCTTTAATTTGTAATGTTTTATGTATTTACAAAACCGAAAACAACCGATTTGGACCGATTTTAGGGGGTGTTTAGCTGCCACAGAGTGATTATAGTATAATTGTTTAATATATTATACTTACCTTATTACGGTAAATCACAAAGACTATTGCAATTCTAACGCAACAATTCTATTTACAATTCTTGTAATCACTATCATTCCTAGGTATTTTATTTAATTAATGAGATGGGCTTTACCCTATCTCTAAATCAACAAGTATGAAAAAATTTATTTTTTTGTTAATCCTTATTCCTTTTTTTGGAATAAGCCAAAAGAATGTCATTAGTTCTAATAGAGTATTCCCGAAAGTTGATAAAGTTTTGGAATTTGAAAAGGCAGTTTCTTCCCATTACCAAAAGTATCATACTGGTGAATGGAGTGCGCGTATTTTTGAGATTGTATCTGGACCAGATGCTGGCGGTTACCAAATCAACGAAAGCCCAAACAGCTGGGAGGGTATTGACAGCAGAGGCAATTTAGGTACTGAACACACTATTGACTGGAACAAAAATGTAGCTATTTACCTTACAGAAAGGGGGAGTATGGGTTATTCTACTTTCCAGGATTCAGTTAGCACCACTGGGCTGAATGACTGGGCTGACAAAATCAGCATCACACATTATTTTCCAAGATTAGGACAAGGATTTCAAATGTATACTTTTCTTGAAAGCTTAAGGCCTGTTTGGAAAGCACTTGGGCAATCTGTTGCCGTTTTTGCTTCTAGTTCTTCTGGACCTGCTCAATATGCTGTAGTGACTAGATATCCAAATGGATTAAAAGATAAGGCCCTTTCTAACAATAACAAAGTCAAAGATACATATGAAAAAATCCATGGCAGGTTCTCTTATATTAGATTTACTGAAACTATGCAAAATAGTGTTACAGAAGTGTGGCATGAAATGCTTTTTTATAGGAAAGACCTTAGTTCGAAATAATAATTAGAATTTAAATAAAAAACAAAAACTATGAAAAAAATAATATTAAGTATTCTTTTAGCAACAACATTAATTGCTTGTTCAAATCAAGAATCAAAAAAAGATGATACATCTGTAGATAAAGAATCAGGTGCATTTACTTCCAATGATAAAAAATCTGCAATAATAAAACAGTTTATTGAGGGATATCTAACAGGCGATACTGCTATTAATTACCCGCTTGTTAGAACCTACTATGTTGATACTGTTAAAATATTTCAACATATTGCAAATAAACAAGAGAATGGAAAAACAAAAGAGACCCCAGGTGGTCTAGAATTCGTTTACAATCTTTCAAGTAATCATCATGCGATATACTCAAATATAAACATGACTGTTGATAATATTAAGACATTGAAGTTTAATGATGGTAGAGAGGTTACCCTAGTTTGGACTTTATGGTCAGCGACTGGAAAATTCACTAAAGAAGCTACTACAGTTCCTGTTCATCAAGCATATTGGTGGAGTGGCGATAAAATTGTAAGTTTCCAAATGATTTTTGATCCTACACCTTTAATTAATGAAATAGCTTCTACTACAAAAAGTAGTTTTTAAGTTTGGAAAAATACGACTGAGACCTCTAGCAATAGGGGTCTCATTTTTTGAAACCTCATGCAGAGTAATTAGTGTAATTAATTAACTTTTATCAATACGTGCTTTCTTTAATCTTGATAAATGTTCTTGTGATACGCCTAGGAAATTGGCTAAAGTGTTTTGTGAGATTCTTTGATTAATATTCGGGAACTGAATATCAATATTATTATAACGCTCTATGACACTTTTTGTATCCTTATCGGTTAATAAATTCATCAATTCCAAAATATGTGCTTCTGCTAATTTATATCTTAGTTAAAGACCGTTTTTACAATTTTGGAGGAGGTATGCAACTGCTTCGATTGGAATTAAGATTGCTTTACAATCTTCTAAACATTCTACATTATACTTCGCAATATTCTTATTATAGTAAGTAAATGATATTCTTTTTATAAGTCTAGCATTTGATTCAAAAGAAAAACTTGACTCATTTTTATTGACGCATAAATTTAGTTATGCCGTTTTACCAGTACCTCAATCATTTATGGAAGATTCTTTAAAAGTTTCAGGTTATCCAACACATTTCATTATTGATAAAACAGGTATTATAAGAAAAGTAGTAACGGATTATCATGAAATGATACCAACACTTAATAATGAGTTGTCTAATTAACAAGTAAATCTTTAATTTATTTTCTTTATCTCTTTTAAATCAGCAATGTCCTGACTTCTGCCTGATGCAGTTTTGTTAACTATAAATTCTTTAAGTCCAATATACTTTACTTCAATCCCATTCACATCTACAAGTAATTTGTTTGGAAAAGCATCTTCAAATTTTACACCATCAATTGTATTCAAAATATCAATTCTCAAAGGTGGGTATCCTATTTGTGTAACATAACCCTCTTGCATAAAATCAGACTTAGTTAGACCTAAACTTGATAAACCAAATTCTTTAATTGCAATTACTAATTTTTCTGCATTAGTTTCTGAACTATTGATCCAAATATCTAAATCTCCGGTATGTCTTGGTTTGCCATGAAACGCTAATGCATAGCCACCAACTACCATATAATCAACCTGGTGT
>Ga0114971_10000449_pt1 | contig 26669 bp, 16 predicted proteins | sample M_140625_MF_Meta_FD_87320 | JGI IMG/M metagenome (GOLD analysis project Ga0114971, IMG submission 87320) | Freshwater microbial communities from Lake Montjoie, Canada to study carbon cycling - M_140625_MF_MetaG | ecosystem: Environmental > Aquatic > Freshwater > Lake | place: Lake Montjoie... | reverse complement strand
TAATTCATAAAGTATAACATTTAATATAGGAGAAAATAAAGTGCTTAATTCATATTTTATGTCATCTCGTTTTAATATGTCTAAACATTGACGAACAATACTATTTGTTGCTGTAGCAGGAGTAGAGCTGGTATTTTTTATCGACATACTGTTAGATATACTTAGTAAAATACTTTTTATTTAGGTTTTTTGCGTGTTAATCAATTAAAAAATGTCTAATAAAATAAATAATGGAGGCTATCCATCAAGCAGATGACTCATTTCAATTCCAAAATATATCTTTAGCGGTTCCTACTGGAATTCAAGGGGGAGCATATTTTACAAAAATAGTATATAAAGACAAACCATTGTACGTTGAAACGCCTAAATGTCTTACAAAACAAGGATTTGTAAAACACGGAAAAAAAATTTACTCGGATTTGATGTTCGACCATCATGATGAAAGTTTTATTCAATGGATTGAGAATTTAGAGACTAGATGTCATCAGTTAATTTACGACAATGCCGATAGTTGGTTTCAAAATAAATTAGAATTGGATGATATTGAGTCTGCTTTTACTAGTCCATTGAAAGTATATAAATCGGGAAAGTTTTATTTGTTGAGAACCAATGTTAAAATGAATTATAGTACAAATTATCCGTATATTAAAATATACAATGAACATGAAACCCCACTTACCATAGATGATGTTACACATGAAACCAATTTAATATCTATTATTGAAGTACAAGGAATCAAGTTTACTAGCAAAAATTTTCAAATAGAAATAGAACTTAAACAGTGTATGGTGTTAAATTCTGAAAAAATATTCGAACAATGTTTAATAAAAAAGAATAAAATTCCTAGTTATACAAATACTTTAGACACAATAAAAGAAAAAAAGGTAGAGTTAGAAGTAAAAGAGGAATTGAATCCTGTATTAGAGCATTTAAGAGATGTTATTTTGGAGCAAGAAGCAACAAAAGAAATAAAGGTAGATGTAGAAGAAAAAGAAGAAGAAAAAGAGGAAAAAGAAGAAGATGAAAATAATAATGATAACAGTTCAAATAACCCGCCAGAAATAAACATTGATACAGAGTCTTTCGATGCCCCTGCTTTAGTAGAAAGTGGTATAGAAGAATTGTATAATAATGATACTATTTCTACAATGAACGATGAATTAGAAGAGTACGAACCTTTGGATTCTATGAATCATTTAGAAACAATTACCTTAAAAAAGCCAAATCAGGTCTATTATGAAATTTACAAAGAAGCTAGAAAAAAGGCGAAAAAGGCAAAGAAGGAAGCTATTGTTGCTTTTTTAGAAGCCAAGAATATTAAGAAAACTTATATTCTTGAAGATTTAGACGAAAGTGATGATGAATTAGATGAATATTCGGATTCAGACTTGAATGAATTTTTAGAAGAATAAATAAAAACAAGATTTGTCAATAAAGAATGTTTAGCATAAATTAGTAATTAAAATGTATTCAAAAAAATATTTTATCACTAATTTTATATATAATGACTAGTTCCTTAAAAAAGCTGTGGTCTGATTATGGTATTGGTGCAATTATTGTTATATTAGTTGTCGCTTATGGCGTTAGTATGCTCGCAAATAACTTGACGTCCAAGGGCATGTCTGGTTCTGAATACATGTCGCAAAACTCGAACCCCGCTTACGTCAATAAAGGAACCAATGGTCCTGGAGGATCTGGTTCCGGACCTCGCCCTGCCGAGGCTTTAGGTCAAAATGAGGTGTTTGCCTCTGTTAAGGGCATGGCTGGTCCTTCTATGGGTGGTATGCCTTCTTCCTGCTCCAAGCCCAATATTCAGAACCCTAGTGACTTACTCCCCAAGGATTCCAACAGTCAATGGGCTCAATTGAACCCCCAGGGCAAGGGTGACTTGGCTAACATTAACTTGTTAAAGGCTGGTTACCATATTGGCATTGATACCATCGGCCAGAGCTTGAGAAACGCCAATCTCCAGATCCGTTCTGAACCTCCTAACCCTCAACAGTATGTCGGTCCTTGGAACCAGAGCACAATTGAATCAGATTTCATGCGTGCGCCGCTAGAGATTGGACAGGGAAGTCAATAAATTATGATACCATATATGCTGACAAGATAATCAATGTATAAATAGTAATACTTTTTTATAGATTGATAAATATAGGTTAGAGTAAGTTTTTATTTATACTCATTATATAAAACATGCCACCAAAAACAAAGAAAAACAGAAAAATACATAATAAAACAGCAAAAAAACATTGGAAAGAACCTATTTCAGTTTGGGGGATAAATAAACCACTGGAAACATTTTGGCGAGGGTTGGCTAGTAGTAAATATGTGGTTGTCATTTACAAAAATGGAAAACATAAATATGTCGATTTACCTAAGCCACATACAGAAAAATCAGTATCTTTATTTAATGAATTTGACGCCAATCATGATATAGTAGCAGTACTATCTAGTAATTTATCACAAGATGCGTATGAAGTATATTTATATCCAAAAGCAAAAGATAATTCAGTCGAATATGTTATAAAAAATTATAAAAAATTCTTTAAATCTATGGGAACCCCATCAAAAGATAGAATAGAAGGAACTCCTTTAATGAAAAAGGTAAGGGTGCCAAATTAACCAACAAATATATTTAGACATTTACATCTATAATCAATATAAATAGTATCTCACATATAAATGGAATGACAACTTTGAAACGACTTTCAGTAGAATTATTAGAAGACTTAATCCCCGAGTATAAATCAATTGCTGTAGTCTATGATGAAACAAAAACAACCTTTACTGTAAAAAACATAACCATCATTCTTAATTCAGATTACCCGTTTCGTCCACCTACTGTACTAGTTAACAACAATCCATATCATAAATTTATATTGCCTCCTTGTTCAGCCAGAATTAGTGAAATACTACATCAAGAAACACATTCCTGTTTATGCTGTCATTCTATTATAAAAAATCCCAGTTTATGGAGCGCCGCTCACAGAATAAAAAATATTATAGCTGAAATTAAAAACGTAACCAGGTTAAAGCATCGAGTAAAATATATAATGGCAATAGAAGATATATGTAAGCAGTTTGAAGGAATGCTGAAACAAAATGTAGATAAACATATTGAGAAAAGAATAATGGAATTTTTATAAGAAATAATAACCTTTACTTAATATAATAATCGTGGTAATGAAAAGTAATATCCTATGTTATGTTCTCATTGGATTTATTTTACTCATATGTTTAAAAATATATTCCGAATCCGAAGTCTATAATTTGAAGTGTGTTATTTCAACGGTGGATGGAAATAAATATTGTGTAAGAGATCGCACCAAGGTGAAAGAAGCCTCAGATTTATTAGCAAAAGTCACCGAAAAGTGTAAAGAATTAGTGGCTTATGTGGGAAAGAAATATCCCAATGATGCCGATGTGAAACGTTTAGTAGATAATTTCAATCCTAAAAAAATTAGTGAAACATTACCCACTAGTGAGCTGACGGCATACAGTGAGAACAAAGGAGAGAAAATTGCGTTTTGTTTGAATAAGACAAAAACCAATAATGAAACTTTGATTGATTTAAATACGTTGACCTTTGTTGCCATTCATGAACTAGCTCATTTGATGACTCCTAGTGTAGGACACAAACAAGAATTTTGGCAAAATTTTAAATTTTTATTGGAAAACGCAAAAGATGCCCATATTTACAAACCAGTTGATTATAAAAAGAATCCTACAGGGTATTGTGGTATGACAATAACAGATAATCCTTTGTTAGATATGTAAATATGTAAATATAATAAAAAGAACCCATCATTATTATATAGTATTATGATTTCATATTTATTTTTGTTACTACTGGTCAATACGCAGGTTGTATTGATGTATAATCTAACTCCTAATCAATGGACTTCTATTCGACATATTTTACAACATCCTGAAAGTAGTCTGAATTTGAAACAAAAGGTGAAAACTATCTTGTATAAAAAATATGAATCCTGGGCGAAAACTCAGGCATATATATTCAAAAAAAAACATCGGTATTTATGTAATCATATTCAAGCCAATGAATTAGAAATATATGCCTTACAAGGGTTACACAAGGCTATAGAAAATTATAATCCAATGTATTCATTTCAGTCTTTTTTGGCACTTTATCTAAGAGGATATTTATTCAAAGGAACTACTATATTACAACCAATGACTACTATACCCAAATATAAACGTCTTTATAAAAAATGGAGTATGTATAGAAAGCAGAATAGAAAAAAAATAACTCCGATTTTATTGACTCCAGAAGACCATTGGCAATTTGAAAAAAGGCAACCAGAAGAATATAATACACTGATGATAGATTCTATCAGTAAAAAATATGATGTAGAAGATATATGGAGAAAATTAGATATGTTACCTAGTTCGAGAGACAAACTAATTTTCAATTATAAATACCAAGAAAATAATAATCCACCTAGGTCAAATAAAGAGGTGGCAGATTTAATGTGTCTGTCAGAGGAAACCATAAGACAATCTATTAAGCAAACCAAACGCTTTTTACAGGAATAATATATTATGTATAAATGAAAGAAAATTTATACATACATACTATATGTCAGAAATAGAAAAAATCCCAAAATCCATTTATAAAGTAAATAAACTAGTAGATGAACGTAAGATTGGTTCCATTCATGTATTTTACTATGAAGAAAATATAGACCAACTATTCAAATCTGAACCGACAAATGAAGTATTTAAGAAGATTTTTTCGGAAGAAGAGCTACAATCAATAAAAGAACATCAAATCCCGGTTATTTTCTCTAAGGAACAAATTCACTTTGATGATAGCATCGGGACAATCAAATTAAAAATTCAACTAGAATTCTCAAATGCTTTTTCTCTCGATGAGATGTATTTGTTTTGTATGCAGGAACAGATATTGAACCCCGTAAATATTTATCAGACGCTTACACAGAATGGTCGGTTAGAGTTGACACATGTTAGATTACAACAGTTTTTATTGAATGTTATTAAGGATGAGGGAGGCAGCCCCGTTACCTTTGATATGTTAGAAAAAGAAATATACACGTATGATGATATATTGGCTCTTAATTTATTAGAGAGAACATTCCAGGTGAATAAAGTATTGGGACAAAAGTTTTTTATCGTAGAAAATGAATATCCTTTTATAGTGAATCCATTTGATGTTGTAGATTATGATGAGTTTATTGAGCGTGCTGCTAGAAAATCAGTAACAACTTTAAATAGCCATTTGCTATTAAATATGGGCCCCCTTCTAAATAATACTATTTACCTTTGTTTAGCAGAGGATGTTTTAGACTATACTGAAAAAACAGAAATAAGCGACCATTATACATTAGCCATTTACTATCCATTTTTAATAAAACATGGAATTACAACCAATGCTGAATATAATGATAAAATAGAGGTTATAAGAGAGGAGGGCTTTGAAAAGGGAGTTATTCAAGAAACGTTTAAAAAAATCGATTTATTTTATGATATTTATGAAAAAAGAACTAGTGAGTTATCGTATAAAGAAAGAGGAATTAAGTCAATTCGTCTTATCATGTATCCAGTATATAAAATGAAAATTCCGTTGGATGTTATTTTTAAAATTATTCATGCTACTGAAAAAAACCCTTTTATAAAATTTAATCCAACCACTAGACAAGAGAATTTATATAGATTATATACAAATAATCAGACATCTAAAGATGGTCGAAAAATTCCGTTTCTTGATAAAAGTGATATTTTTAAATTGATGAAAAGTACTGGAAAAGTAAAATCAGTTGCTATTTATATTCAACATGAAGAGCAATCTTTTGTTTGTGAATTTAATGAACTGGGAGAAATTACTATTTCTAGTAAATTCGACAAAGTTTTATCTATAGATGAAATCACCATAGCTATTATTGAAAACGTAAATCCAGTGATTCATCAAGTAAAAACGTTTTTGGAGGAAAGTGGATACACCATTTCTTTGTTTGAATCTATGGAGCATGAGAGAGTAGATATGAAACAAATAGAATATCAATCTATTATTGGAATAGAAAGACCTATTCATATAAAGTCGTTACAAGGGTGTATATCCAGTTCATTTATCATAGAGTCCAAAGATTTTAAAAAAGGGATAGAGATGAGATTTAAACGCGTTTCTAATTTCAACAAAAAAAATAGCAGAGAGGCATTTGTTATTGAAAAGCAGAAGCAAGGTGTAGTAGGCGATGAAATCATAGAAGTATTAATGGAAAATTATGAAATGTCTGAATCAGAAGCAACTCAATTACTATCAAAAATGGTAAGCGAGTTACAAGTGGAACATGGTGCTAGGCGAAGTGCTATTGAAATAAAGGTGAATCCAGGGTTTAAAGTAACTATAACATTTAACCGGCTCACTAATGATATCACGATTCATGTAGATGGAATTGATAATATTTATTACTTGGATACTTTACCGATTTATCTGGATTCTTTTATTCGATTAACTCAGGCGGATGAAGAAGGGCGAATATCATCTACTATTCCCATAGAGAGAGTTCGCGAATTATGTAAAACAAAAGAAAGAGACGATGTAATCGTAGATGATATTATTGCTGAATCCGAAAAAGGGTTTTTAGAGCAAAAGGTGCCTTTCATAGAAGGAGATGAATTGGAATTTCAAGATTTTAGCGAGTATTTAGATAACCAAGCCTTTGAAGAAAAAGAAGGAAAGGTGAAAACGGCACTAGACTTATTCTTTGGTGAAGATGATGATGAAGATGAAGATGAACATGAAGATGAAGAGGATGAAGAAGATCTGGCCGGAGGTAAATCTTCAGTAGAAGAGAGTAGTCCATCGTTGGAAGAAGGTGATATTGTAGGATTTGAAGGTATGTCATCTGAAGAGTCAAGTGAAGACAACTCTTTAAGCCAAATAGAGTCAATATCAGAAAAATCACAAGAAAAAGAAGATACTCCTTTGAGTGAACTTGGTACAATATCATCTGAAAAAAAATCATCGAACAAAGAAGAAGATAAACTTGAACCAGTATCATCGAAAGAAGATACATCTTTATTAAATATAGAAGGTCTTTCATCGAGTGAAAAAAACTCGTCAAAAGAATCAACTTCATCGAAAAAAGATACTTCTTCAAAAGATGAGGAGCCAAAACCGTTAAAAACTATAACTTCCACATCATCGTCAGAACAAGAGTCTTCTTCAAAAGAAGAAGAGGAACAGACCCCTTTGAAAACTATATCTCTCCCAGCATCATCAGAAGAAGAGTCTTCTTCAAAAGAAGAAGAGGAACAGACCCCTTTGAAAACTATATCTGCCCCATCATCATTAGAACAAGAGTCTTCTTTATTAAATATAAATGGGCTTTCTTCAGAAGAAAAAAGTGTCGAAACTCCTGTATCTGTACTAGAACCTTTATTGAAAGAAGTTAAAACAAGTGAAGAGAAATCTTTATCAGTACCAGAGGTAAAAGAAAAGTATGTGCCATTGAGTGATACGGAAGTAGAAGAGGAGTTTAAAAAAGCTGACTTACTCATTCAAGCACAATTAAAAGAAGATGTTTCTCAAAAAAAACAAACAAGTCCATTACCTATTCAGAGAGGAGAAGAAAAAGAAGAAGAGAAAGAAGAAGAAGAGAAAGAAGAAGAGAAAGAAGAAGAGAAAGAAAAGGAAGAAGAGGAAGAAGAGGAAGAAGAAGCTGTTTCATTAAAAGTGAAACCCTTGACAGTAAATCCTTCTAAAAAAATCTCTATAAGTAACCAGCCCAAATTAGAAGTGAATATTGATGGTATGAATCTAAGTAATCCAACACCATTCTTCAAAAAAATGGAGGAAAAAGATCCAACCTTATTTCTCAAAACAAAAGACGGCAAATATAACGCATATTCTAGATCATGTCCGTCCTCAGCAAGACGTCAACCAGTTTTATTAACAGAAGAAGAAAAACAAAGAATTGACAGAGAGAATCCCGGGTTTTTAAAACAAGACGATTATATTAAATATGGGTCAGATCCAGACAACCAGTATTATTATACATGTCCTCGTTATTGGTGTTTAAAAACAAATTCCCCCATTAGCCAAGAAGATGTTGACGCAGGAAAATGTGGCAAAGTAATCCCCAGAAATGCTTCAACCGTTCCCAAAGGACATTATGTATATGAATTCTTTGAAAAAAGCGAACACGGATCTCAAGAAAATTATATACAACATTACCCTGGATTTTTAAATGAAGGCGCCCATCCCAAAGGACTCTGTGTTCCATGTTGTTTCAAAACATCAAATAAACCAAAACAATTAGAACGTAAAAGACAATGTTCCCTCGTTAAACCAGAAGAATCTGATAAAAAAACAGCATTTCTTGAAAAAGAGCCAGATGTAAAAGTAGAAGATTTTAAAGCTACCAAAGGCCCAATAAAAAAAGTAGTAGAAAAAGAAGAGCAATATATTATGGGTCCAGAAAAATTACCTATTACACCTAGTCGCTGGGGATATTTACCAATGGCAATCCAATTATTTTTTAATGAAGCTAGTTCTACATGTCAGTTGAGCCGAACCAATACTAATATTAAACCTCATCACACGTGTTTGCTTAGACATGGTATAGAAGTTAATGAAAATCAGTCATTTATAGCATGTATAGCAGATACAAAATTTTACGGACAGCCAAAAATACCCACAATAAAACAAATGAAGGAAATTATTATACAAGCAATGGATTTAGACCAGTATATTACATATCAAAATGGCAATCTAGTAGACCAGTTTGCCTTTAAAGATAAAGAAAAAAAGAGAACAATAGATATCACAAAATATACCCATACAAAGTTGTACTCCAAAATCAAAAAAGAAGATAAGAATCAGAATACCTATTTTAAAAAAGTAGTGGGTTCGTATGAAAATTTTTGCGCGTTTCTACGAGATGAAAAAGAAATAATCGATCATACCTATTTGTGGGATATTGTATGTAAACCGAATGACAAGTTATTTACTTCTGGATTAAATCTTATTATTTTACATATAACTAATGATGATATTACAAATAACGTAGAGCTAATTTGCCCGGTAAATCATTACTCAAGAGAATATTATAATTCAAGAAAGAAAACCCTCTTTATCATAAAAAACAATAATTATTATGAACCCATTTATTCTTATCGTAATGAAGAAACCAAAATTATCGTTAAAACTACATTTAGTGAATTAGACCCACATTTATCAAAAACGATGCACTCCATTTTTGTAAAAATTGTGAAACCTATTTTAAGAAACAGCTGTTTGCCTTTGGCTAGTATGCCGAATATATATAAATTTAAACAGGCTATTTTATTAGACCATCTTATTCATATACTAAGCGAATTACAGTATACTATTCACACTCAAATCATGAATTATCATAATCAAGTCATTGGACTATTAACAGAGAATAGAGATAGTGGTAGTAAAGGGTTTGTCCCTTGTTATCCATCAGCTATACATCCTGAGTTTGTCTATATGTTTATAGACAGCGATGATATTTTATTTACATACCAAGAGACATTATCATTTTTAATTGGTTTATACAAAGAAAGCAAGACAAAAATACCATGTAATCCAAGTTTCAAGGTAATAGAAGACGATCACATTGTTGGATTTTTGACGGGTTCTAATCAATTTATACAAATATCTGAACCTATTTTATTACTAGATATTCCAAATGATGAGATACCTGTGTTAAGAGATCAACATTATATAGTGAATAAAAAATTGGTAGACACTGAAGTGGCTTTATCGGAAGACGTTGATAGAGAACGGATTGAATATCTTAAAAAAATAAAATTAGAAACCAATTTTTATAACGTTTTTAGAAATACTATTCGAATTCTTTTGAATAAATATGAAAATCTTGAACTTCGAGAAAAAATAGAAAAAACAACATCTCAAAAAGTAGCTTCTTATCATTCCAAACTACAATTAGTCATAACAACATTAAAAACTTTGGTACACGATGCTATCGTTTTTGGAGAATATGATACAAATTTAATAGATACAGTGTCAACTTGTATTGTACATAAAGATGAAGATAAATGTTCTACAAAGGCGCCGTTATGTGCCTTTACAGCCGACAACACTTGTCAAATAGTGATTCCTAGTAAAAATCTGTTAACAGGAAAAAACAATGAAGTTATTTACTTTGGAAAAATGGCGGATGAATTGATTCGATATAATAGAATTAAATCGGTTATTTTTAAACCCCAAACTTATTTGTCTTTTCAATCTATGGGATACAATTTATTAGAAGATGAAATTATTATTCTTCAATCTTTATTGAACCAAGAGTATTTTGATGGACTAGAAGTATCTGTTGTAAATAGTTATAAAAACAATAATGTCCGCGATATGACAAAACCAATTCAGTCACAAGTATACGACAACCTTCTTCACATTGGAAAACATAATAGCGTTCAAGAGTATGGAGTCCCCGCAAAAGAACATAAACATTTGACCTTGACAAAAGAATCCAAATGTCAAGGACAAAAAACGGAGAGAATTGTTTCTACTATTTGGAAAAAAACATTTCCATCAGATTTTCACGAATTAAGTTATGAAAATTCTATTTTGTGTGGATTTACCATGTTAATTGATATTATTCAATATTCGACAAGTAGAACAGTATCTATATCAGATTTAAAAAATGATTTATATGAAGAGTATGAACCTTTTCTCTCAGAGTATAAAGACTCTATTGTAGATATCTTGATTTTAGAAGGGAAAAAGACCTTGGGAAATCAAGTGAAAAAAGGGAATATGGAATTTCAAGAATTCCTTTTTTCCGAAGACTACTTTATTACCAATTTGGACCTATGGATTCTTCTCACAAAATATAAAATACCTTCTATAATATTATCAAGCGTTATCATTTTACAAACGGGTAATACTAGTAAAGAGCTTGTTTTATATGGAGAACCTACCGATAGTTTTATTTTTATTGTCAGTCCCGGATTACGAAGTGAAAATATACCTAAATATAAATTAATTACAAACCCTACTAATGACATTTCTTTTTCTTTGAATAAAATGAAACATGCTACGGACATCTACCAAGCGATTGAGAGAAAAGTAGGGGTCGAAGACTATATAAGAGGTTATGTAGTAGAGTCTAAAGCAAAATATAAACCTAAAAAGGTGAAATTAGTTTTGAAAGAAAATATAGAATGATTGGTTGTGTGTAAAGGCATATAGAAAATTAATTAAAGTAAAAGTTTAATATCGTAGTGTATCTTAAGTAATTTATTGATTAATTTAGTAAATATTATAATATATTATAATTGTATAATAGATATGTACTTTACTATAGGTAGAAGTGAAACTAATGTAAAAAGTATTGATTTAATAATTCAACTAAAAGAAAACTGTTTTCCAGATACCTTTGATTTTAACATAGTTAACAACCAATTATTTATAAAAAGAACTGATTGCATTGTAAGTGGGTGGGATTATAATCACTATATTATTATCAATGGTTATTATTTGTTTAATATAGGTACTAGTAAAAATAATGTAAAAATAATTGATTTATCAGTTACACATATGGATGATAATATACACTCAGATATATTTAATTTTTATTTAGACAACAACCATTTAATTATTCACAAAAAAGATTCTAATGATGGGTGGAGTGATAATTATTCGGTAATTATCAATAATAGTAGTAATATAAATAATATAAATAATAGTAATATTTTTTTAGAAAATAATTTATTTATTATAAAGCCTGTATTTGGATTATGTAACAGATTAAGAGCTATGGCATCTGCCTATAGTATTGCAAAAAAAACTGGAAAAAAATTAATTATAGATTGGGTTCCAGATTTTCATTGTGATTGTACATTTGAATATTTATTTGAAAATAAGTTTAAAGTTTTGAACCTCAATGTTATTAATATTCATAATTGTGATGTTTATAATTATATTGAGACAGATAATGGAGTTAAATTTCAATATATAAATACTAATACAGAAAATAATATATATATAAAGTCTAATTGTATTTTAAATAATGAGGATAGCTATATATATTTTGAAGATTTTTTTGCTCAATTAAAGCCAGTTAAATTGATTCAAGACATTATTGATAGATATATGGATAGCAATTGTATAGGAATGCATATACGAAATGGAGGAGGAAAATATTATCAAACTGATAAGGCTGATAATGGTACACTTTGGCCTGATTATGAAACAGAGTTAATGTATAAATATAGAGCTATGTCTGACTTAGAAAGTTTTATCAATCAAATTAATAAAGAATTGTATGATAATCCCGAAAATATATTTTTTATTGCTACAGATTTAAACAGTAATTATGATAAACTAGTTAATATATATGGAGAAAATAAAATTAAATTTATTAAAAGAAATATATTTGATAGAAGTAGAGAACAGTTATACTATGCTGTAGCTGATTTATATCTATTGGCAAAATGTAAAAAATTTTATGGTTCATTTTGGAGCTCATTTAGTGAAATTGTCTCATATTTTCAGTCTAATGACACAAAAAAACACAACATTTTTAGCAATGAGTTTATATACAATAATAGTAATAAATTTTCTGTCATACAAACGTGTAAAAATAGAGAAAATAATCTATTACAATCTATTAATTCTTATATTAGATGTGATATGGTAGATGATATAGTTATAGTAGATTTTAACTCTGACAAAAATCTGAAAGACTTTTTAAAATCAAATATTGACAAAGCTTATTTTTATAAATTAAATATTATTGAAGTTAATACACATGTACCTTATATATGTTCTTGGTCTAATAATATAGGTTTATATTTTTGTAAAAATGATACAATATTGAAATTAGACGCTGATAATATCATAGTTGATAGTAATACGTTTTTTTATAAATATGGGTCTTATGATTTAAAAAGCCATTTTATTCATTTTGATTGGAAAGATGCCAAACATGATAGAGAAAAATATTTAAATGGGCTATTTATTGTTTCAAAAAAAATGTTAATTGAAAGAGGTTATATGAATAATAAGTTGTTATTTTATGGATGGGATGATTGTGAAGTTAAAAATAGACATAAAAAATCACAAATTGAAATTAACTTTGATTCAAGCGATGTATTTCCAATAAGTAATACAGATTCTGACCGAGTAATAAATCAAAATTATGATCTTATAACTTTTTTTGGTTTTAAACTTGGTGAAATGGATGAGATATGTAATTTAATTAATTATAATCAGATATTTTGCTCTATAAATGATACTATAACATATGAAAATGATGTAGTATCTTTATTTAATGTACAAGAAACTAATCACAGATATTTAAAAATTTCTTTGAATTTCGATACCATCCAATATTATGAAACAAATTATAATCCTTTATCAGAGTCTAGTTTATCTATCTGTAGAAATGATATATTTGAATATTTGTATAGTAGTACCAATTGTTATAATATTATCTTAAAAACTATTATTGGTAAATATAATATTACTAACATAGATGATAAAATTGTATTATTTTATATAATTAGTTTTAATAAAAAAACAATCGAAGATAAATCGCCTAATAACTTGGTAATCTCATTATATAACGAAACGGATATTTCTAGATGTATAGAATTGTTATTCTGTCTTAAAAAAAATGTAGATAATGAATATATTTCAAAAATTCATATCTTATTTGAAAACCCTGATAAGGAGTCTTTTTTGTATTATACCTTAACAGCTTTACTTAATCAAAATATTAACTGGAAAAATAAATTAATTTTTACAAATATTCATTTAAGACCAACATATGATAATATGTTTTCATATTGTAATAATAATATTCAAGGTACTGTAATAATCGCAAATTCAGATATTGTCTATGATGAAACTCTTGAATATTTATATTATTTAACCGAAGATGACTTTATGGTATTAACTAGATATCAAAAATATAATAATAAGTTTAAATTGATACATCACTCAATAAATAAGGTAAATATACATTCTCAAGATAGTTGGATGTTTACATCACCCATGAAATATAATATATCGTGTCCTATCAATTTAGGTAAACATCATTGTGATAGTTTTTTAAACTATCAGTTATACAAGAATAGACAATATAAAGTATATAATTTATATAAAAGTATTAATAGTTTTCATATACAAAAAAATATATCTGAAAGTCAAAAGATTGATATTGACTATAATTTATCTAACATGATGTGGCAAGACGTATACAAGTTAATTAATTATGAAACAACCAATTTCTCATATGGAGTTAGATTAAATTTACTAGAAGATTTAATACATAAAAAAAATTATAATAATTTTGTTAATTGGAATACATTTGTTAATAGTAATACAGAAGATATGGTTTAATATAAACTAATTCCAAATATATAAAATAACTATGCTTCTTTATTTTTAATCCTTATCGTAATATAAATAAGAATTAAAATATAATCACCTAGTATGTGTAATATTTGTAAATTATATAGTAGAATCTAAAGCAAAATATAAACCTAAAAAGGTGAAATTAGTTTTGAAAGAAGAACCCGAAAATGAGTAAAAAATACAGATATATTTAGAATAATAATATTGTATTATAATATAAGTACATGTCTGGAAAGTTGAATCCTCTAGGAATGGCATTTGGAGCTGCCCTTACTGGAGCTCATTATGCGTCACTAGCACAAAAAAAAGTAAAAAGTTTAAAAGAAAATAATCCAAATACAGTTGGAACAGGATTTAGTATTCTAGGAAAAGGAGCATCTCTTTTAAAATCAGGAGTTGGTGCTATAGGAAAAGGAGCTTATAATTCCCTTGAAGCTGGAAACCAAAAAAGAATAGAAGCAAAAAACCTAGAAATGCAGAATTTGGCAAAATCCAATCCAAAACAATATGCATTATTAATGGCACAAAAAAAATGGGATGAAGAACGTGCGGAGGAAAGTCGTCGTGGAAATGGTATGTTTTCAAGAAAACCTCCACCACGTCCAACAGAAGAATCAATGTCACCCAAAAAAGGATGGTTTGGTGGCAGACGTTCTTACAAAAAATCAAGAAAATCCAGAAAGTCTAGAAAATCCAGAAAGTCTAGAAAATCAAGAAAATAAATATTATTCTTCATCCTCCTCTGTAAGTGAATTATCGTCATCAATAGTAGACATATCATCTATAGATTCATCCTCGTCTTCTTCTGAATCGAACTCAAATTGTTCGATGACATTTATAATAGAGTCAAGTCCTGCTATAGTTACACTAGTTGGCGCATGACAAATACAATGATGAAAAGGAATATGTTTATCATCAAATGTAATCGTAGAGATATATTTAGCTTTATCTGAAAAATGAATATAAGATAATTTAGTTATTAATTTTTTTCTTCCAAATTGTGGGTTAAACCCAATAAATGCCTTTAGTTTTTCTTTGAGAATTCTACCAGATTCATTGTGTTTGGTTGTACCTTCAATATAATAGGCGTTGATATAATATAGCTCTAGATAAGGTCTCATAATATTTACCAATTTTTCTTTGGGAAAGTCTGGATCAATAGTTATCTTTTTCATAATAGTTCTATAAGAATAAAGCATGGCTTTTACAGCTGGATATAACATAGTTGTATGAGAAGAATAAACATAATTTTTAATAGCTACCATCCTAATAAAACATTCGTTGTCTTTTATAAATCGTGTAGTATTAAAATTTGCTTTGTAAAATTTTTCAAACAAAGGTGGCATAATAAACTGTCGATGTCTAATAAAAAAATAAATAGCATATAAATCAATATGGGTAAATTCTAGATTATTATATGGATTTTTAATTGGTAAGGGACTTGAAAAGAAATTAGGAGAATTCGATAAAGACCGGTTGATAATTTTCATCAAATCATAAATGCGAAATAAATAGTTTGCTGTTCCTTGAAATAAACATATGACATTTCTCTCTTTGATAGACAAGGTATTTAACTCTAGGTCTGTAGATATGACTATCTTTGCTTTTTTATATTTGTATAGATAGGCTAACTTAGAAAAGGCCCAGTATGTTTTCTGGCTATGACAAAAAATGTGTAATAATTCTTCACGTTTTTCTTCTGATAGAAATATATTTTCCAGTACTTGTTTAAGATAAAAAAATTTATAGATTATATTACTTGGTTTTGACATCTGTTTTTTAATACGGTTGCTAATTGCCTTATCCACTTGTAAAATATATTGGCCAAATAATATATTATTTGTAGTCAATGGAATTTTTAAAAAATGAGACCAATATTCACATTGATATTCAGACTCGTCTGGAAAAAATATTTCTTTATTTCCTAAATGAGTTTGTATAATTCTATAAAAAGTTTTCATAATATTCATTATAATACTAGTTTTAATACTATAATGAATCAAACTAATAGTTTTTATTGAGTAAGGACAATTGTATCATCACTGAAACATTTATTTAGTGTTTTCTGGTTCTCTTGCCATTGTTTTTTCTTCGTCTTCTTCTACCGGCGCTTTGAGTAAAATAATTAGAACCTCTAATAGCATTAGACACAACAGAATAATCACCCAAGGTATCATTAGGCATGTCCATAATTTGTTTTAATGCTTCTTTATATGCTGCTCCACGCAAAGCTTTGGCATTTGCTAATGTGTCAGTTTGAGCCTGGCTACTTTTTCCCCAGCCAAGAACTGAATTCAATCCTTTGCGAGTAGTATTCATTTCACTAATTGCTGCTAAAATACGTCCACGAGCTTTTTTCATATAGTCAAAACCGTACATCTGGTTTGCTGGGTCGTATGCCATACTTTTATACAATATACGAATATAAAAAAAAATTTTTCTAAAGTAACCAATTAAATTTCTAAAGTACTATAGTGATTAGAATCCAGGATTATAGTTATTATCTTCTCCCAAATCAGAAGCTTTAATATTGACTACATTATTCTGTATTGTCAATTTATTTGTGCTACATTTATCCTCGGTATTTTCTATTCCGCCAAACATGGCTTCAATTGCCTCTTCATCATCTGTTTTCTCATAAACAGTGGTTGCCTCTAGTTTACGCATCTCATCCATATCAAGTACCACTTGAAATGCGTTGGTTCCAAAGAGTCCTTCTTGTCCGCACATGACATTGGCTGATACACCTCGCATCATATCCAACTCAGCATGCCTTGCTGCCTTCAAGAACATTTCGGGTGTCTCCTCAAAGGATGCCTTGGCGATAGGTCCGATGTTGTCATTGTTGATGCCATGTCTAAAGATGGAAATCATCTTATTGGTAAAAGTCATTCTGTCGCACAAGATAGACAAGTGATGGTAATTAATGTAAGTTCCATCAAACTCAATGACCTCTGCCAATTCATTGTAAATGGTTTGTCTTGCTGCTTCAATGCCAAATACCTTGTATACTTCTACAATGTCATTGCTGAATGTTCTCGTGGGATCAATATAGTCAAGTGCCAAAACATCCATCATATTTGTACCAACAGTATCTAGTACCCAAATATCCTGTTTCTTATAAGCGCCGGCTGATTCTACCATAGTGTCCTTTATCTTTCGCAAAATTACCTTGTTAATATTTTTCACACCACGAATAATAATATTGTGAAGTAACTGCTCTTGGAAATTCTTGAGTAAATAGATTTGGTCGGATTGGTCTAGAGGATTGATCATCGCTGTTTTTCCTTTCTTTTGAACCACACCAGCTCCTTTCTTCAATACATTATTCATGCGGATTCTAAAGATGAGTTTATCGGCATTGTAATCGGAGTATACACACGAAATGTCATTTCCATAACTACTCTTCAATGTGAAATTGATGTCATCCATGGTAATGTTCTTTTCCAACATGGTTTCAGCATCCATCTCCATTCTAAGAATCCATTTCGATTTATTTGAAGACTCTTCGGTCACTGTGATCTCAGCGCATTCATCCATCATGTTCTCAAATACACGATATTGCTCCATAGTGGCAGCATCTTCGTGAATCAAAGTATTGAGCTCATCGGGGTCGAAACAAATCTCAGTGGCCTTAACAATCTCGACCAACTTGGTATGTTCCAACATATACATGATAGACTGAGCTTTTTCCCTATTGGTTTCCTCTTCTGGCTTTAAGAAGACTGTCAGTGAAGGATTCTTGGGTTCCGATGACAAAGATAGAATTTCTTCGATTCTTGGCACACCACGAGTGACGTTGGATTTTGAAGCCACTCCAGCAAAATGAAATGTATTTAGCGTGTTATGAACTATGACACCATAATCCGTCATAAAAGTTTGGTTGGCTGGAACAGTAAAATCATAGACATATTCAGTCTGTTCTGGTGTCCAAGTTTCAATCTTGACAATCTCGTCCCAAATGACATTCGAGTTTGCCGCTTGTTTCAAAATGGCGAGTTCTACACTGATGCTTCCAGAATCAGGATGGGACTCAAAGATTTGGATGTACTTTTCTAGAGTGCGACGACCAATAGTGTCTTTCTTAGCCCAGCGACCATAGTTGCGACTTTGTCCGGGAAGAGCTAGTACTTTTCCACACTTGGCTATGGTTTCACCCAAGCCTTCAATCTTGTCAATTTCATCAGATACATCATGCGCATCAGCACGATTCAGGTAATCAACAAGCCCTTGTAGCTTATCAGCGTGAACTATTGAGCCAATCTTTTCTTGGTATAACATGCTATACTTGGAGGAAATAGCAAGATTGTAGATATTAGAACCACGAGTAAAGGTTTCCTTGATGGAGCCGAAGATATCAAAGTAATTTAGGAGCAATGCCATATCTTTAATCATCTGTTTGGAACGAGAGCATACCCGAATCTGATGATGAAGTTTATCATTTTGGAAATTGCCATCCCCATCAATAAATGCTTGAATAAGTCCGGACTTGAATTCGTTAGGAGCCAAGAATGCGAAATCGGGGACATGCTTCACAAAAGATCCATTGTTACACGTTTCTAGTAAGAATTGTGCTAGAGGCTTGTATGAGAAGATGGTTGTTACTCCAGGACCATATTCACCAGGTTTTTCATTTAATCTACATTCTTTCCCAAATCGTTTGGCAAATTTCTTTGTATTCTCAATGAAATGAGGGGAAATATTTGTTATGTTAATGGTACCATTTACCTCTTGGGTTCCTATTTTCTTATTCAAATGACCTTCTGCCAAATAAGCTCCAACAAACCAGCCAAATAGATAATCTAGCTTGTATTCTGTATCGTCAATAATTACTGTATCCTCAATAAAGGTATTGTCAATATGTTTTGCCACAGGAATACGCATTCCTTCCTTCATATCGGCTCCTGTAATAGGGAGAACTGTTTGCTCTCTGCGAACTAAATGCGAGTGACTTGTTGTCGTTTCTACAATACGACCACTCTTAGTTGTTACTCGCATTAATTCTCCATTGACAGGATGTCTACTAACATGTGAAATCTTATTCCAGTGTGTCTTTTCTTGGCCGTCTACACCAATGATATAATATTCATCTTCCAAGCTATCCAATATAGTTTCTACACTATCGTAATGACCTGTATTAAAGGTGTATTCTGGTAATTGTTCTATCAAATTATCGCACAGGGATCCAATTTCCGATGAGACCATAATTATTTTTCCAGATTTTCTATTCATTTTCGCACACCTAATACGCTCACAAAATCTGGCGCTCATTTGTGTTGTCGGCTCGCCAATGCTCTGCGCCGCGATCATACCAACCATTTCTCCAGGTGCTACAATAGCACGCTTATAATTCAACGTAATGGTCTCCAATAGAATCGTCAATGCGGCACGATTAAATCGCTTGATAAAGAGGAGTTCCTTAGGAGACAAGAAGAAGTAATAAAGCGTCTTGAAGAGCTGATTTGGAACAGCGCATCGAATCTTTTCTAAATTCGAATAATTTTCCTCGATGAGGTCGTAAGCTTCCATAATAGTAAGATCCACCATGGAATTGCCTGTCAAATGTTGCTGTTCTTGAACGTTATTAATAATGTGAAAGAAGGCAACAGGTGAATTCACAACACTACTATCTTTATTCTTGAAAATATGCTTCACAATAGCATCCCTTTGTTGAATCATAAAATCGGTGTAAAATTTACACTTCTTTTGCATATCGGGATACTGTTTCTTGAAACGAGTCATGGCTGCCTTGATTAAGATAGCAGACAATGCCTTGCTTTTTCCACTTTCATCAGGAATGTTGAAATGGGCGTAAATATCTTGGATACTCATAGACGGCAAAGACAGCATTTGATTCTCCACTTTCACAGGGTCAAAGGAGTCATCCCCGTAGGTGAATTGTACGATTTTCCCCTTGTTCGTTCTCAATACCATGTCATATCCCACCATGATATCCTCCATACCTTTAATCAATCGTCTCTGGATATAACCAGTGGTCGATGTCTTGACAGCAGTATCAATGAGACCAACTCGACCACCCATGGCATGAAAGAACAGCTCCTGTGGCGTCAGACCATTGATGTAAGAGCTTTCTACGAAACCTCGGGCACCAGGACTATCATCAAACTTGCTAAAATGAGGCAAGGTTCGCTGTTCGAATCCATAGGGAATTCGCTTTCCATCAACATTCTGTTGCCCTAAACAAGAAATCATCTGGGAAATATTCAAGTCCGAGCCCTTTGAACCGGCATTGACCATGATAACAAATCGATTGTTTTTGTCCAAACTACCCAATCCGACCTTTCCTGCTTCGGCTGATGCCTTATTCAAGATGTTATTGACTTGGGTCTCAAATTCCTCTTCATTGGTCTTGCCTGTATTGTTTTCAAAGACACCGATTTGTGTTTGGTCGATAAGACTCTTGACATCATTTTTCTTATCACTAATAATTTTAATAATAGATTGGTTTGTCTTGTCATCTGAAATTAAGTCACTAATACCAACGCTAAAGGAGCTGGATTTCATGTATTCTGTGACAATGTTTTGGAGGTCGTCGATGAAATCAGCAGAGGCCATGTTTCCATAGTCATTACAGACGCGATGAATAAGACCCTTTGTGCCTGATCCAAGGACACCTTTTTCCATTTGTCCTCGAATATAGTTGCCATTCTTAATTTCCAAGACGTTATTCGAGTTTGACATTTCATCTTTGTCCTCTTTGAAATGCTTGGTCTTATACTTCAAACTAATCGGAGGAAGAATTTGAGACATAATTTCAAAGTTGGAGATTTTTCCTTCCTTGGCAAAGAGAGCTTCATTCACCTTGGGGAACATCATCAAAAGATTCATAGCATCTCTCGCGTTAAACTTGATATTTTCTCGGGTAAATCTATAACTTCCTAGTAGCGAATCCTGGTAGATGCCTACAATGGAGGCATTGTTCGCTGGACTAATAATTTGATAAGGCACTGCTGCCAAATTTTTTAACTCCGCATCAGACTCAGTGTCTTGCGGCATATGTAGATTCATCTCCAAATCTAATCCCTAAAGTCTCCAATAGGGTCGGACTATACCTTGAGCCTTATCAGGTTGATTAGACCATCATTTAAGACCTGTAACCATCTAGTCTCTGAACCTTACCCATTCTCTATCATAGCGAGGTTAGGGTCTTGGCTGCGGATTGCCTAATCCTTCACATTTTTACCATTGGGTTCGGCTATTAACCGAGTTCCTCATAAACGTTTCCATTTGTGAGTGGTAGTGAAGGCTCTAAAGGGTTTCCCGCAATTTGATCACATTGCTATCTTATTTCTTAAATTATTAATAAACACAATTGCCTGGGCTTTACTTTCTTCCAAAGATATGTGTACTCCTCCAAAATCTGCCTTTTTTCTTTGAATATAAACATACCATCCATATTGCAACCCATTTCTTTTAAGAGGTTTAATGTACGAATCGTCGTCATTGTCTAACTTCTCAATGTTTGCGAATCTCTCATATTTTTGGTTTTCATAATATTTGGCAACACCATTAGAAACACGTTTTTTGCTTTCATCGGTATGAGTAAACACACTTCCTCCATTTTTCAAATTGTATCCATTTGGATATAATGAGCTAAATAGTTGGATGTAATGTATTTCTCTGTCATTTGCATCAGAAATTTCACAACACTCAAGAAGTTCAACTACAAAATCTTCAACTCCATGTTTCCGGATAGAGTTATTAAGATAATGACATTGATGTTTCTTTGTTGAAAATGCTTCTGATACATGACATCTAAAGCGTCCTTCGTGTCCATATGGTCTATACCTATTATGATTCAAAATATGTGAAACTGCTTGACCTACGTAACATTTATCTGTTGTCAGATTTGTTATCTTGTAAATTTCGCAATATCGCTGGGTATGGTCGTCTATTATCGTGTTTGATAGTTTTTGGCGTTTTGACAGTTCCATCTAATCTTTCTTGTGTAAAGTCTTTAAATTGGTTTAATAAATAATCCTAAAATGAGATAACTAGGGAGTTGCACGCTTTTAACGCTCCCTGTTGACGACAAGATTTATCGCCATCAAAATCAGCATTGTACGGTTTGGTCAGTTGTCGTACAATTTCCTTACCATTTCTGGTAAGGCCGGACTGTATCTTAAGCAAATTCAAGGTGACTAACCTATCATCATTCACCAATACCCGTTCAGTCTCTGAATGCCCTCCATATCCTGTCATAGCGGACGTAGGAAGTAACACTGCTGATTACCCAATCCTTTACATTATTACCATCGGGTTTGGCTATTAACCAAGATCCCTCCGCATGTTTCCATGAAGAGGTGGTAGTAAAGGCTCTAAGGGACTTCCAGCATCAAGGTATTTTGCATATCTATCTAAAAGGTAGATACACTAGGGAGTAACACGCTTTTCACGCTCCCTGTTGCCGACACCAGTTTATCAGCTACGTTCATTCTAAAAGTATCACCTCGTGACATAATGCGAGCAATATGACACATCATCGACATTCTGTGAAGAGTCGGTTGTCTGTTAAACAAAATGGGGTCACCATCCATCATATGACGGTGAACGATATCTCCATCTTCCAAGACAATCGACTTGCGATCCACATAACGCAAGGTAATGGAATCGCCATTTTTTCTCTCCAAAATCTTGGCACCTGGATGGACGTCAGGACCATTTTGAACCAACTTCATCAAGAATGCTCGATTAATACGATTCACCGTCACTGGTTTCGTAATATTCTTGGCAATCTTCATGGGAACACCAAGTTCCTTAATGGAAATGTTGGGGTCGGCAGTAATAACGGAACGAGCACTAAAGTCAACACGTTTCGCCATCAAGTTCGCTCTCATACGCCCACCCTTTCCATTCAAACGATCCTTGATGCTTTTCAAAGGACGACCTGAACGTTGTGCCACAGAAGCTACACCAGGAATCTTGTTATCCACTTGCGTAGCCACATAATATTGTAGCACAGTCGTCCAATCATCAATCACATTTGCCGGAGCATTATTCTGAATTTTCTCTTGAAGAGTTTTATTCGTCTTAATAATATTCACCAAGATATGACTCAAATCATCTTCGGAACGCTGTTGCGCGTCATGCTTGACTGAGGGTCGAACAGCAGGAGGAGGCACTGCCATAGTTTGACACACCATCCAATCTGGACGAGACCAAATGGGACTAAAACCCATAAAAGAGACATCCTCATCCGAAATGCGCTTACAAATTTTAATCACCATCTCAGGCGTAATTTTAATAACAATAGGCTGCCCCCCATCTTCCGTGCTTTTCCAAGTAGCATAAATAGTTGCGAGACCTTCCTTCTTAATGGAATCTGGCTGTAGACAACCACATCCATCCTCAGTGTCCTCACCACAACGTTTCATTTTACTAGCTAAAGAAAACACATACTTCCATCGAGCATCCCCCACCATTTTCAATGCTTGTGAATACTTTTCTTTGCTTACCAAAAGCTTGCTACATTTGAAACAAACGCAACGCAAGACTTTCAACAGAGTTCCTAAATATTGGATATAGAAGACTGGACGAGCCAATTCAATATGACCAAAATATCCGGGGGTTTGCATATAATCAAGACCATCTGTAGGGCATATGAGACCAGGCTCTAATACACCCATACGAGGGTCAAAAAGACCACCTATAATAGGCTTTCCATTTACATAAGTATCCCTCGTAGTAATTTCAGCAACAGAACCCTTACGGATTTCTTCTGGTGATAAAATACTAAATTGGATACCAATAATTTTTGAAGGGTTCATTTGTTCTGTTGTTCGAGACATCCTTCCTATATTAGAACTATACTATTTATACTCTTTTTCCTTTTATAAATCAATTTTTATTTGAATGATTTCATATTTAAAAAATAAACTAGAAATGTGTAATTACATTTTGTAATTAAACGCCAATCCCATTCATATTTTAGACAAATTATAATTCTTTACTAAATATATACAGTATATATTCTATGAAAAAATTATTGAAGAGCAATGTCTTGTCTTATATATTCATATTTACTATTTATTTGTCTGTTTTGGTACAATGTGTAGCAGCTATCTTTAATATTTATGTCGTATCTTATCATTTACCAGAAAAACAAAAAGACGAGTTTCTTATATTAGTAAATATGTTGGTAGCCGGATTATTTATACAGTTAATAGAAGGAGGATTTTATTTATGGCTTATTAATAAATATGATGCTGTTAAAAATGTAACACCATATCGGTACTATGATTGGTTTATTACAACACCTACTATGCTTACTATTTTTGTAGTATTTCTATGTTTTATCAATAACCGTGAGTTGGTTCCAAATAATTCAAAATTTTCAGATAGAAACAAAGAAACTCTGATAAGTATTATTTATCAAGAGCGTTATATCTTATCTATTATTGTTTTATTAAATGTTGCCATGTTATTCTTCGGATATATGGGAGAGATGAAAATAATATGGAAACCTTTAGCAGTAGTAATTGGTTTCATTCCATTTATAATGTATTTCAATATCATTTATTATCAATATGCTATTTATACGGAAAAAGGAAAAACATTGTTTTGGGTATTACTAAGTATTTGGTCTTTGTATGGTTTCTCAGCATTTCTACCTTATTTCTTGAAAAATATATGTTATAATATTTTGGATTTATGTTCTAAAAACTTTTTTGAGTTCTACCTAGGATATATCCTATATTATGGAATTTTGTAAAAAGGTAACGAATAACTTTATAAAATAAAATTGAATAGGATTTAAAATCATATAGTGATAAGTACAATATACAAGAATGCCCCGAGACTCTCCTCAAGTGAAACAATCAAAGATGGATAAGAAGAAGTCTGCTTCTAGGAAGCAAGAAGAGATCAAGAATAAGAAGAAGAGGGCTGAATCGTCTGACGATGATAGCGACGAATCTTCTTATGAAGACGAAGAGGAAGAAGAGGAAATGGATTCTCATGAATATAGAAAATTTCTTCAAAAGATCTTTCCTTCTAAACATCTAGGTGATAAAATTGATGCTGGTGAGAAACTTAAAAAGAAGTTAAAGGAGGCTATTAAAAAGAAGGAAAAAGAGGAAGAGGATTCCGAAGAGTCTGAAGAAGAAGAAAATATTGTGGTAAAGAGAAAGAAGTCATCTACCAATAAAAAAACAAATAAAAAGAAACAAGTGGTTGAAGATTCAGACGAAGAAGAGGATGAAGATGACGTCGAGGAAGAACTCGAGGTCGGAAAGGGTTCTAATAAATTCAATATTATCTTTACTATTGCTAATGGCGATGAAGAGGAAGATGAATGGGAAGATGATGATAGTGAATGGGTGGATGAGGATGAAGACACTGAAAATGAGGACGACAGTGTTTCTACAAGTGATGAAGATGAGGAAGATGAAGAAGAAGAGGAGGAAGAAGAGGAAGAGGAGGAGCCAAAGAAGCAATCCACTCGTTTGAAGGAACGAAAGGAAAAAGTCAAAGAGGAAAAAGATGAGATTGTAGAATCAGATGAGGCTGTAAAGCAATTTAGAGAATGGTGTGATAAAAATAAAGGTCATAAAATGGCTGAAGAGTTTACCAAAATATATGAATCAAAGCAAAAGGAAAGCAGGAAAAAGCAAGAGCGCAAGTTGGAGAAAACCAAGGAACGAAATACTCGAATTTTCAAACGCATTATTCGCGATAAAAATACAATGAATGATGGTGAATTCTTTGGAACATTGACGGTGGAAGAGCAAAAGAAAATTATCAAAGAGGTCAAGGAGGTCAATAAGATTATTCGTGTTGAGACGCCTTACCGTCTTACTCTTTTGGAAGCCAATATTCCGCATATTTTCAAAGCGGCTGCTATGAAAAAGATTAGCTCACTCCGATACATGGAACCCGGTTCTGGTGAATACTTTAAGATGAAGAACTGGGTGGATACTTTTATGCGTATTCCATTTAACAGAATAGAGAAGCTACCTATCAACATTAGCGATGGTGTAGAAGTGTGTCATGATTTTATGGAAAAGGCCCAACAAACCTTGAACGATGCTGTATATGGACTCAATGATGCCAAGATTCAAATCATGCAAATGTTGGGTCAGCTGATTACCAACCCAGACTCTATTGGAACAGCAATCGCCATCAAAGGTCCCATGGGTACTGGAAAGACTACACTTGTCAAAGATGGTATCAGTAAGATCTTGAATCGCCCATTCGCCTTTATTGCACTAGGTGGAGCCACTGATAGTAGTTTCTTGGAAGGTCATTCTTATAC
>Ga0114971_10000448_pt1 | contig 26732 bp, 23 predicted proteins | sample M_140625_MF_Meta_FD_87320 | JGI IMG/M metagenome (GOLD analysis project Ga0114971, IMG submission 87320) | Freshwater microbial communities from Lake Montjoie, Canada to study carbon cycling - M_140625_MF_MetaG | ecosystem: Environmental > Aquatic > Freshwater > Lake | place: Lake Montjoie... | reverse complement strand
TTCATCTAATAAATTATATCTTGAACCTAAAATTAATGACCATAATTTATTATAATTCATTTCTTCTCTAGAAATTATAGGGCTAATATTCTGGATTAATTCATCTAATATATTATATAATTTTGTTTTTATTAAATCAAATTTCTCATCATCCGATATAATTAATCTTAATTTAAATAAATCACTAAAAAATTGTAAAAATAATTTTATTGTTTTTATATCAGGATTTATAAATTTCCCTGTTAATTTATCTCTCACATATCTATTTTCTAATGGATGTATAATGTAAAATTCTCCAGTGAGATCTATTATATTTATATAATCGTATCCTGATTTATATTTATATGAATATGCATTGTTTATTGGATCTAACATCTTATTTCGTAATAATGTATTACCTCCAAACATATTAGAATAAAAATCTGGTGTTGTAGGATTATTTTTATATTGTATTTTAATATCTTCATTATATAGATTGTTAAATGATTCAGATGTAGTATCTTTTAATATTAATTGTTCTTGAGCATCTTCTTTAATAAAATTAATTAATGTATAAACTAGTTGATTAATTTGTTGTGTTATATTATAATTTATTGTACTATTTAATCTAGCATCTTTTTTATACATATAATAAACTGTACCAGATGCAACTCTGCCTACACGACCTTTCCTTTGAATTCTTGATGTTTCAGTTATATATTCAGGACCATTTTTTGATACTTTTAATACTGGATCAAATGATACTGTATTTACAAAGCCAGTGTCAATTACAAATTTTAATGTATTAATTGTAATTGAAGCTTCCGCTACATTCGTACAAACTATAATAACTCTTTCATATGTATTTTTAGGTACTTTTCTATATTCCTTATCTTTTCCTGCTGATGTAGCCGCTAGTAAAATATCTCTTTTATCCACATCAATATCTTTAATTAGAATATCATTTATATCTTCAATAATTTTTTTCCATGTTGCAGATACTTTTGCATAATATGGTAATGCAATCCATTTAGAATTAATACTAGGATTATTATTTAATTCAGTTACTATTTTATTAATAGCGGGTTCAGTTATAGAAAATAATAAAATATCACCATTGGCTGTTTTTGTTAATTCAACTGCTTTTTGTATTGCTAATGGTTCTGCATCTTTATACGTTAAAATATCACTTGATTCATAATATTCTTTAATTTCATAAATAGTAGTACTTAATGGCGCAGAAATATGTAATCTCCTATCTATTGATATTCGATCAAATCTTGTATCTTCTATTAAATTTATATATGGAAATGTTTCATTAATTTCTTTAAGAATTTGTCTATTGTAATAGTTTCCTGGTACTCTCTCTGTGAATAATGTATTATTTAATGGATATAATAAATTATCGTTGATATATTTATAATATCTTCTATATATTGGCTCATCAGCTTTAATAGTAGCAGTAATAATTACTAATCTTAATGAGTTATTTAATTGTACAGTATCTCTTAAAAATGTCATTAATAAATCCATATTTGCATTATGTTCATGTGCTTCGTCAATAGAAATAACATCAAAAAGATTTTGATTAGTTTCTAATATTTGATTGTTAGATTTATACGTTCCTAATAAAAATGGTGATTTTTTTACTATTTCTAATAATGTACCATCTGTTACTATTTTTAAATAACTAGACAGTTTTGGTGCAGCTTCACCATAATTTTGATCATGTTTTGAATCATCACCTGATTTACCAGTGCTATATTGAACAAAATAATTTAAATTTCTCGCTTCTTTTTTCAACGCTGGATTATAAGTCATTAGAGGTACACCTAACTCTTCTGATATTCTTTTAGCATTACCTGTAGTAGCATTAATACGTGGTTGTGTATTAATAACTTTACCTGAATAATTTCCTAATAATAATAGACCATATAATAATAATTTTGGGACTTGAGTTGATTTACCTGTTCCCGTACCTCCTGTAACATATATTACACGTTGATGAAAGAAATGTTTAAAAAAGTGTATTTGTTGTATCCAGTTTAATGCAAATAATTGTCTTTGTGTTAAAACTGTTTTTGTAAAAGATGATCTTTCACGATCTTTACTTGTTTTATAATATGGTAGTAATTCAGAGTATTTTTGTTGTGTTAAATAATAGTATCCATCAAAACTTTTATGAATATCCTCTTTTTTATGTTTTACTTTAAATTCATTTAATATCCCACGGGAAACTAAACTATGAAATACTAAATCAGTAATATTATTAGATAATACATCATATATTTTATTTCTAATTAATAGAGTATTAACATTTCCATATTTAATTCTTAGATTATTTGATATACTAAACCAATCTGAACTACCAGAGTTTAATCTTGATAATATTTTTTGTTTATTTTCAGGGATTAGTGCATCCCAATCTGTAATTCTATTATTATCTAAAAATACCAATGACTTTGTAAAATTATATATATTTTTATAACTAATATATGAATTACCATATACAGGAGTATTAAAAATTTTATTTTTATTAAATTCAATATCTTTCAAATATACAATATCTTTTTTTCCAAATTTTTTTTGTGGAAATATCATTTTACCATACCATGTGTATGAAAATTTATCAAATAATTCACATAAAAATTCATATATAGATCCAATATGCTCTACTTTATTGTAATTATTTAATAATAATACTTTCATTTCATCTTTGGAGAGTTTATTAATATTTACATTATTATCATCTAAATCATATACTATGTTAATATTAAATTCCTTAAGATCATTTTGAATTTGATCATATAATTCATCTGATAAATATTCACGAGATTTAATATTAAAATGTAATAAAATGTTATAAATTATATCATATGAATCTAAACTTACAAATCCAGACCATTTTGATATAAATATATTTTTTTTATAATCATTTAATTCTTCTAAATCTGTTTTATTAAAAATAGATTCATTGTCATCATTAAAATAATTAATTATTTCTTCTAAATACATAATATCTTTTGAAAGATCATTATTATATTTTTCGTAAAGTAACCACTTATATGGTAAAATATCTATATACATATCATTCATGAAACTATGGTAGTAATCTCTAATATCTAAACCTTTTAATGATGTATTATTTGGAATTTGTTGTTTTTGAATAGTATTAATTGTGTCTTTATAAATATATGATTCACTATAATTTGTTAAAGTTAATGGTATAATTTGGTCCCAATTACAATACAAATGATGAGCACATTTATTTATAGTATAATAGGATGCAAGATAATTATTATATACATCAATTATATTATATTCATATTCGTATTTTGTATCTGAGATATTAAAATAACGATCATATTGAATATTAGTTAAATACACATCTTTTGATTTACTAATGCTAAGATCTTTTAAATTTGTTATACTTTTATGTATTTGAAAATTATTATCATCTTCAATGTAAGGGAATAATAAAAATAATATCATTCTAATATCCTGATTATTATTATTAGATAATTGATTAAAAAATTGTAACTCTGATTCAAAATGAAATTTAAAATAGATTAATGTTAATAATGACATCATCATTTTTTTTATTAAATTTTTTTCATATATATTTAACAATGGAAATATATAATCAATATCTGTATTTATACTATTTTTAAATGATTCTGTAAATGGATTATCATTAATATCTAAAATAAAAGTATTTAAATTCTCCATATACATTGTAAGGTTTTTTATTTTAAGTTTATTTAATAAATATAAAATATGTTGTATATTTATTAAATGAATAAAAACACAATTTTACCTCCTTCATTACAAAGTGAAATTAATAAAAATCTTACACCGCGTGAACAATTAAAACAAAAATTACATGATAAAATTAATCAAAATAAACAATTAAATAATAGACCAAGTGAAAGAATGAAACATAAATTAGAAAAAGATGCAAAAAAAGAAAAGAAGGAAGTTGATAATGATCCTAGAGTAACACACAATATGAAACATTATTTTATTAAGGCATTACGTACATATGAAGGATTAGATTTAGCAAATCCAGTTGAAATATTAAATAATCCAGATAAATACAAATTAGATTATTATAAATTTTCAATTGAATTATTAAAAAATAATAATAATGATCCTAATATATTAAATAATCCATATTGTGAATATATGAAAGAAGTATTAGGTTTATCTTAATAAAAAATTTTATCTTATAATTTATATGGATAAAATTTTTGAATTTATTAAAAATAATAAAAAAAGTATTATAGTAGTATTATTGGTAATATGTTCATTATTTTTATTAGTAACATCTACCAGACAATACTTTACAAATCCTGAAATACCTATAAAAAATGTAGAACCAACGAAAGATAGTAAAAAATATAAGGAAACAATATTAAGTCAAAATCCTAAAATTATATTAATTGAAAATTTTATAAATCCATTACATGCAAAACACTTGATAAAAATAGCAGATGAAATAAAAAAACCATCTACTATCGATTCTAATGGTGATCCATTTAAATTAGTAACTAATGTAAGATCCTCTGAATCAGCACATTTAGGTAAAGCTAGAGATGCAATTGTGAAACAAATTGAAGATGACGCTTGTAAATATATTGGTTTAGATACCCGTTATTTAGAACCAATGCAAGTAGTAGTATATGAGAAAGGACAAAAATTTAATCCTCATTATGATTTTTTTAGTCCCGATACACCCGATATTGCTTATCGTGGAAACAGAAGTAAAACAATTTTAGTGTATTTAAATGATGTAAAAGAAGAATATGGTGGTGCAACAGTATTTCCAAAACTTAATTTAAAAATACAACCTAAAGCATACAGTGCAATATATTTTGAAAATATGAATTCATCTGGTATAGATTACAATGCTTTACATGGTGGTGAAGAACTTACTACAGATAAACAAAATAAATATGCAATTAATATTTGGTTTAGAGAAAAACCAACTTGGTAATTTTATCTAATTTTGCCAATTAATTTTACCTGTACATTTTTCTATTTGTTTAAAGATCCCTGATCCAAAAAATCCCCTAGAAGCACTATTTGGTGACGGATGAATACATTCTAAAACACAATGTTTTTTATCATCAATTAAGTGTCTTTTACTCTTAGCATGATTTCCCATCAATACAAAACAAACATGAGTTGTATTATCTGATATTTCTTTGATAATTAAATCTGTATATTTTCTCCAGTATTTCTTATGAGAATCTTTAGTTGAAAATGTTAATGATGTATTCATTAATAATATTTTTTCTCTAGAAGACCATTTAGTTAAATCACCATTTAAAAATGTAAATTCATTATCGTATTCAATATTGATTTCTTTAAAAATATTCTTAAGACTTTGAGGTAAAGGTATATTTTTATTAACTGAAAATGCTAACCCATTAGATAATTCTGGGTTAGGATAAGGCTCTTCTCCTAAAATTACAATTTTTAATTGATTTAATTTAAAATAACTAAATGGTACTAATAATTTAGATTTAGGTGGAATAATTTCGTGAGTAATAGTCTTTAGAATTTTGTTAAATATATCTAAATGTAATATTTTATTCCATGATAAATCTATTTTAACCATAATTATTGTATTTATAAAAATAAATTTTATTATTTAATATAAATTTCCAAAAATCTTTAGTAAGAATTAATCTACAATTATTTTAATGTTTATATATTAATTTCTTCATATATATATATTACAAATGTCTGCTCCATCTAATGTTCCGTGCCCTGAACCGATACCTTATTCTGATAATATTTATGGATATTCTGACATTGATTTTAATGTAGCAGCACCTGTTGTACAATCACTTCAACCTGTAAATGTATCTGTAGATAGTATATTAGCAAATCAACTCGGTCCTGTCACAAATCCTGTTACCCCATCTAGAACATCTGATGTTTCAGGTTTTCCTGTATTACCAGTTGTAGGTGAGAACGATGCAAAACCCTTATTATCATCATATGCTGGAGCGGATATTAATTTACCCACCACACTTTCTAATGGAAATGCTAGTAATGTATCTGTTAACGATATTGTAAATGTGGCCCCTCCTGCACCTGTTCTTTCTACTCCTTCTGTGCCTCAAGAATTTACAAATGTAAATAGACCCCGTGCCACAACTAAAGCGGTCAATGTAAAACAACCTACAGTTATGACAAAAGAACAATTTAATAATATTCAAAATAAAAATGCACCTAAAAAATTAGCCAACTTTATCAGCAAAAGACAACCCGAACATTTTACTAATCCTAGAAAAATAGAACACTTTTATAAGAATAAATTAACCATAATGGATAATATTGTAATAATCATTATAATTCTTGCATTCATTTATTATGCAGTATCATTAAAACATGGAGAACTTAATATAAATTTATCTAAAGTTCCTATTTTATCTCAATTAACAGATAGCAATGTATCAACAGAAAATAAAGTTATAATTGTTTTCGCAGTAGTAATTGCATTTGTATTAATTGGTAGAATGATGAAATAACTAGACGAAGACTAAGACTGTAATAATTTAATAATAAATATATATTATTATTAAACTAAGTTATATAATTTAAGTAATCTATTTTTAAATATCATTAATATATCATCTGGAATATTATAATTTTGTAAATCTTGCCATGTATAATTTACAAAATTTATAATCTGTAATTTTGTATCTCTTAATTGATATTGTTGTGTATATATGTTAGTATCTTTTTTAAGATTTACAATATATATTTCTTTATCTTTTATTGTCATCCATGTCTGTCTTACTGAGCCAGCTAAATCATTATTTATTAATATTTTTTTATCATCTTCTTCATCTTTTGTATTATTATTAACCCATATACCAGCATCTGTTATGTCATTCATATATTATATATTATATTATTTATTTTCAAATAATCTTAAATTTTTTAATATCTCATATATCATTTTACAATCAATATGATTATATTCTATGATATTAATTGGATTCCATTTAATATTTTTAAAATAATGTTTTGTTGCACCTACAGTAGAACTAGATGATAAATTTTTTTGCCATTTAACATCTGTTAATTTTAATTCATATAATACCCTACCAATCTCTTTTAATCCATATCCTTTTGCACCTTTAAAATTAATATGATTATTTAAACAAAATCTATACATATCAACCCATTTTATATCAAATATCCTATCATCTAAATTAAACTTTTTACATTCATTAGTTAATAATCTTCTGTCTACATCTGACCAAGTATAAATATGCGTTGTTTTAATTTTTTCCAATATTTCAATGATATTTTGACACATTTTATTTCTAGATTCAATTGAAACATCATCTAATAAAACATACTCAAAATTCCATTTAGTACTATCATCAGTAAAATTATAACCAATTCCACATAAATAAGGAATATTTTCATCGCCATCAAATGAATACAAATATTCAAAATCTAGAAATACTTCTACTTCTTTTACAGTAGGACACTTATATATTCCTTTAATAGGAATATCTAAATTTTGATTTTCTAATAACGTATTAATAATTTTTTCTGTTTTTCCTGTTAACCCCATTTTTTCACCTGTTAATTCAGTATCTTTATAACTACTAATACCTTGTTCTAATGCAATTTTTCTTTGTTTTACTCCAACATAACCTATTAATGTTAATTCATTTGTTTCTTGTGCAATACTTTGTTTTCTCTTTTTACCTGATAATTGTAATGAATTGTGCATATTTGGATAAGAATGATTGTATTTTGGTTTAGTTTCATCAAAATCATTATTTTTTAATTCATTTAACCATTTTAGTGCTTCTTCTGATTTATTAACTATATCATTATCATTATTAATAAAATCAATACAACCAGGCTTATCAAATGGATTATTGTTTTTTTCTGTTATAATAATACCATTTTCTGTAATTGTTTTTAACCAACCTCTTCCTAGCATATAAGCACAATTAGGTGTATTATTTTGCATATAACCCAACGCTTTATTATATATATATAATTGGGATTTAAATACTTTTATCATTCCTTCGTTTCTTACTGTATTGCCATCTGAATTAAATTGTATACGATGAAATTTTATATCTACAACAACATATTGATTACTATTTACATTATCACCATCATTATAATTTACAAATATTTTACTTAACCAATCACATCTTACTAATAAATCAACACATCCATATATTTTTGATATAGGGTCATGTAAAACTGCTTGATGAATTATTGGTGTACCTTTATTAATATGTTCTAATGTTTTATTATACATATTTATATTTTTTGCTTCATAACTCTCACAAATTTTTACAAAATGTAAATAATAATTATTTATTAATATATCAATTATATTTCTTTCAAATTCAATACCCATACCAAGTCTTTCCTCTAATAATTCATTTTCCTCTGTTACGATATTTATATTTATTTCATCTGATTTATTTTTATTAATTACATCTACAATAGTATCGTCCATAATATAATTTTTTATTCCTGTTGCTTTTACCCATTCACTAGTTACATTATGTTCTGCATTTGATTTATATTCTATTTGAGAATTATCTGAGAATTCTAATACATTAATAAATTTTTTATATCTTTTATTATATATTAATAAAATTACCTTATTTATATCAGTGATGTCCTTAATATGTTTTATATGATTTTGCCATGTTAAAGGCAAATCATTAATACAAATAATATTTTTATACGTTGGATATATATCTACAATTGCATTATCCACCCAACCATATAAATCATATGATGAATTATCATATCTGAATCTATTTTTGATATCAAATTTATTTATTGTAGATGGTAATAAATATCTGTAATCTTTATAGTGAATATTCACTATTCTTCTTACAGGTTTTTTAAATTTTTGTAATATATTATAAATAATAGGATCCATTCTTATTTATAATAGTAATAATTATTTATATAAGTTTATTATTATGATAACTTTGCTATTTCAATACATGCATTTCCTAGTGTAAACCATGATATATTTTTATCTTTTATACAATAACAATCAGTCCATGTATTATTTCTTAACCAATCTTCATAATAATACTTGCTTGTAGATATGATTGGTCTTGGTTGAGATGCAATATAAGTACCTCTTGCCCACCAAAAATTAAACCATATAAAACCACCGTGTCCTGGAAATAATCCTGCTTTATTAATATTCTTTTGAGTTTCAAATACATATAAAATATTTTCCCAATTACATAAGGTATGTCTTGTTAATTTTATCTCAGCATCTAATCTATCATTTGAATTATGAAAAACCATTCCTTTCGAATGCAAATATATATATATAGCATCCTTATCATTACATGCTAAATCATAGACTTTTTTTATTCCAGGATATTCATAATCATTATTTGAATAATTAGAAATATTTACATTATGTATATATTTAGATAGTACCTTATTAATGATTGTTCCTGCATTATCAATATTATCTGAATCATTACAACAAAGTACAATATATAATTTATTTTTTTCTAATATAGTTGTTTGTTGTAAATCAAATAACTGACCTTTTAATATATTTTGCCAATTTTTATTTGGATTAATATAAATATAATATACAATATTTATCCTAGCTTGATACATAGGTGTATTTATTATTTGATCTTTATTATTATTCATTTGGTGATAAATAGCATCTTCTTTAGAAGTAATATGAGCCTCATTACTTCCATTATTATAATATCTTGCAATATATTCTTTCCAATTAAAATTATTGTATATATTACAATATTTACGACGTTCATAAAATCCATTTGTTAAATAATGATTTTTTGCATCAATTTCACATTTTAAATGTTCTTTAAGATCTTCATAATTATTAATATAAAATTTCCAATCAAATCCAGGAGGTATAAATGACATATTTAATAATAATATATATTATTATTAAATCTATTTTATTAATTTTTATTTTTATCTTCTGCAATTTTACGGGCTAATTCATGTTCAGCTGCTATCTTTTTTCTTTTTTCTTCTTCCATATGTCTTTTAGCAGCTAATTCAGCTGCTACTCTTTTTTTGCGCTCTTCTTCTTCTAATTTCTTTTTGCGTTCTGCTGCTTCTCTTTTAGCTTTTGATTCAGGGGATTCAATCATATTACTTTCTGGCCACATTGTTTCTAATCTTCCATTGATTCTAACTTCATATACATTTTTATATATTAAATCAGGGTCAGTTCTTTTTTGTATTACTTCGCCTATTAATCCTTCATGAGTAATAAATATATCTTTTGGATTCCAAACAATTCCACCATTTTGATTTACAGATCTAAATGTTTCTGTATCTGCATTTATAATATTTTGGATTTCATTTATTAAATCATTATTTGAATCATTATTTGATGTACTTATGTCGTTTCCCATTTATATATACTATATATATATTTTTGTTTAATTATAATATGAATAATATAATATTTCTTATATTTTTTTTCATATTATTAATATTAATAATCTATAGAAAATATAATGAATATGAACTATATTTGTTAGATCCATATATTACAGTATTTGCTAGAGATGGATTAAATAATAAATTAAGAGTATTATTAGCATATTTATACATTGCTAATGTAGAAAATAAAAAGTTAAGAATTATTTGGATAAAAGATGATCAATGCCCTGATAATTTTAATAATTTATTTGAAGAAATTAATAATGTCGAATTTGTTTATACTAAAGAAATACCTAATAAATTAGTTGACTACAATACTGGTTGGACTGATCATGATGATTATATTGAAAATAATTATTTTAAATACTTAAAACCTATAAAAAGTATTCAAGATGATATAAATAATACTAAAAAATTATTAAATAATAATTATATTTCATGTCACATAAGAAGAACTGATATAGTTACCTTAAAAAACTACTTTGGTTCAAATTTTACAATGCATTTAGATACAGAATATATTAAATTTATAGATCAATATCCTAAAGATATGAAGATATATATTGCAACTGATAATCAAGATACTCAAGAAAAATTTATAAATATATACGGTAATAGACTTATTTATAAAAAAATAGAAAAATCAAATAATTTAAGACAAACTAGTCTTGCAGATGCGGTTAAAGATATGTATGTATGTGCTGGAGCAAAATATTTTATGGGTAGTCCTTGGAGTTCTTTTACTGATACAATTAATGAATTAAGAAAATTATAATATATACAATTATATTATGAGTATTGGAATACATATTTTTAGACGTGATTTAAGAATAAATGATAATATGGCATTACATTTATTATCAAAAGAAGTAGACAAGATAATACCTATTTTTATTTTTGATCCATTTCAAATAGATAAAACTTCCGAAAATGAACATTATCGTTCTAATCCTGCAGTTAAAATCATGATAGAATCATTAGATGATTTAAATAAAAATATAAATATGAATTATTTTTATGGTACACCTTATAAAGTATTAGAAAAATTAATAAAAGAATTAAAACCAATATGTATATCTTATAATGCAGACTATAGTAAATATTCATTAGAAAGAGATAAATTAATGGATAAAGTATGCGATAAACATGATATTAAATTAATAAAATATATGGATGATAACTGTTTGAATACAATGGAATTATATTTGAATAAAGGTTCAATATATAAAATATTTGGTGCATTTTATAAAAATGGGATAAAACAAAAAGTTAGAGATGAAGTATCAAAACCAAATAATTTTATGAGTAAAAAAATTACAAATTCATATACTTTGAAAAAAGACATGAATAAATTTTTTGATTCACATGAAAATTTAGTTAGCGGTGGTCGAATAGAAGCATTGAAAATATTAAATAATCTTTCAAAATTTAAAGATTATGACAAAAATAGAGATTTATTAACTTATAATACTACTTTTTTATCTACATATCTAAAATTTGGATGTGTTTCTATTGTAGAAGTTCATAATCATATGAAAAAACATAAACTTGATGGATTAATTAGACAATTATATTGGAGACAATTTCATTTTATACTTTCTAGATTTAATTATAATAAATATGGATTTAGTGATGATTTCTTTCCAAAAATAGATTGGAAAAATAATGTATCTGAAGCTAAAGCTCTTTGGTCTGGTAATACTGGATTTCCACTTATTGACTGCGGTGTTAGACAATTATTAAAAACTGGTTATATGCATAATAGACTAAGATTATATGTATCTAATTTTGCAATAAAAATATTACATCAAAATCCATTTGCTCCTGTATGGGGTGGTCAAGTACAATTTTCTAAATTACTAATAGATTGTTGTTACGCAAATAATTATGGTAATTGGAATAATACATTAGGTCCATATGATGTACCAGGATATAGATATGGTAAATTAAATACAAAAAGTGGTAGATTGTATGATCCTACAAATTCAAGTAAAATAAAAGAATGGGATCCTGAATTAAAATTCATTAGAGAATATATTCCTGAATTAAAGGATGTTCCGAATAAGGATATTTTTAATTGGAATAAGACACATGTGAAATATACAGAAATTAAATATAGTAAGCCTATCGTTAATTTTGAAGAAAGAAAACAGGAATGGTTTATTTTAACAAAAAAATAAAATATATTCTATTCATATGAAGAAAGAAATCGCATTGATTATTATAATATTAATAATTTATAATTCTTTTATGTCTTCTGATTATTTTGACGATAGAACATTAAGTGTGAAATTAATACCAATCAGTATGTTTGGTCTATTTGCATTTCTTATATTTGTTATTAGTATCCTAAGTATATTTTATTATAGAACCATATTTTATGTAAACCATTTAAAAGATAATTGGACCGCTTATGATGATAAATTTCATTATATAAAAGTAATTGATTTAAGTGTCCCTAATAAATTTATTGATCCTTTAATGAATATATCAGAGAATCAAGGTGTTAGAATAGAAATACCTAAGAAAAGACAAAAATGTATTAGTATAAAGCGATTACAAGAATCTTTGCCTGAAATAATAGATTTTTATAAATCATTACCACCAATAATCTCAAAAATAATTGAGACTAAGGTTCAAATTACACCTTTATCTGAATCTAATAGTTTATGTTTAGTAGTTTATGAAAAAGAAGGAGATTTTATAGATTGGCATTTTGATACTAACCATTACAACGGAAGATATTTTACATTATTATTCCCAATTAGTGATATTCCAACATGTGGTAATTTTCAATATAGAAACAGTAATAAAAAAACTCAAACTGTTAAATTAGAAAAAGGTAAAGCATTATTATTTGAAGGTGATAAAGTATATCATAAAGCTAAGAAATTATGTAGAAATCAAAGAAGAGTTATATTATCATGTACATTTACTACATCTCAAGAAATTCCAACTATTGAAATAATATTTCAAAAAATTAAAAATATAGGAATTTTTGGAGAACTATAGAAAATATATAAATTATTAATATATGGATAAATATTATTTATTTTTATTATTAGCTATTTTAATATATAGTGTAATCGTAATATATACATATTCTGAAGACTATCCTAACGGTAGTTATGTAAGATCTAATACAATGGGAAGATTACTCCCCAGAGCAAGAGATAGAGATACTAGTCTTGCATTTCCATTGACTGGTAATGATGAAAATAATGATAAAGAAGTTCAACATATTCTTTTAGATGAAGAAAGTGGAAAGTATGTATGGAATCCTTATTTAAATTTTCCTAATGGTGCATACGTATATAATAGTAGTTATCCTGTTTACTTAGCGAAAGATATATGTCCAGATGATAAACCTTATTATAGTACTATAGATGGAAAATGTATTTTTGTTGATATCCAAGTACTAAAAAATACACCTAGTGGTTCTCCAAATAAAATATTTAACAGTGATTTACCTGGATATGTCTATTCTTACACTCCAAGTGTATTCACTTTGTAATATAAAAATTACGTTTAAATGTATATTAATATATAAAAAATATATTAATATGAAAAAATACATTAAGCCAACTAATTCAAAACTTGCTAGTGTTAGCTCTAGTACTAGCGACAGCGGTAGTGACAGTGCTAGCGGTAGTGAAAGCGGTAGTGGAAGCGGTAGTGGCAGCGTTAGCGCTAGCGGTAGCGGCAGTGGCAGTGCTAGCGGCAGTGGCAGTGCTAGCGGCAGTGCTAGCGACAGCGGTAGCGGTAGCGGTAGCGGTAGCGGTAGCGGTAGCGGTAGCGGTAGCGGTAGCGGTAGCGGTAGCTCCACTGAAGAAGAAGATTTTCAATACGACATATTTAAGAATGATTATTTGATATTGTATAAGTTAGGTTCTGGTGCATTTTCTACTGTATGGTTAACCTATCAATTAAGTAAAAATGAGTTTTTTGCATTAAAAGTACAAAACCATGATTGTTATGATGAAGGTATTTTAGAAAAAAATTGTTTAGAAATAGTATCTGGATTTGGTACAAACTGTTTAATTAAATTAGAAGATTCATTTGAAATTGAAAAGGACGGAAATACTTATGTATGTATGGTTTTAGAATTAGCTATTGATAGTGCCTATTATTTTTTAAAGAAATTTAAAAAAATTAATAATACAGGATTACCTCCAGCAATTATGAAAAAATTACATGATGATGTATGTGAAGGTATTAGTTATTTACATGCAAATAATTTAATACATACAGATATTAAACCTGAAAATATATTGGTATGTGGAATGGATAAAAGATTAAAAGTAATTAAAGATAAATTAGAGCAAATTAAATTTAAAACTGTGTGTGAAGAGCAATTAGAAAAATTCAAAAGTAAATTTGATTTTAAAAATAAGAATGCAAAAGATAAATACCGTAAGGGTAAAAAGAAGATATTATTACAAATTGTAGATGAATTAGCTAAAATATTAAAAATAGAAGATATCTATGATGATTTAACATATTTAGACTATACAGAAGAAGAATTATTACAATGCACATTCAAAATAGCTGATTTAGGTACAATTCATTCATTAGATCATATGATGGAAGAAAATAGATTTCCCTGTATTCAAACTAGGTATTATCGATCACCAGAAGCAATTATAAGAATTCCATATGACTGTAAGGTTGACTATTGGTCTATAGCTACAATGTACTATGAATTATCGGAGGCAGAACTATTATTTGATCCTCATCATACAAGTAAATTAACAACTGACCAAGTTCACTTATATGAAATAGTTCAATGGATTGGATTACCTGATTTATCAAAAATTAAATTTCAATACTTGAGTAATATTCATAAAAAATTTATAAATGAACGAGGTAAATTAAAATATACACATGATCACATAAAGAAAGAAGTTAACCCTAGTAAATGGCATCCGGAAGTATTAGCATTTTTTAATGAAAATATGACCTGGAGATACTTTTGAGTTATAATTCAACAAATCCATAACATTGAGAAGTTGGTGATGGAGACGGGGATAAAGATCCAGATGATTGTCTAGATGCATGGTTACTTTTGGATTTTTTATTCCTTGGATTAAAGATCGATTTAATATTGGTACTTACGTGATAAGACCTTCTAGTACCAGATAACATAACGGGTTCGCCATAAAAATTATTATCAGACATGAGCGCTTTGAAACTTAATATATTATGAACCTAATAGATTGTACTATCAGTTAATTTTTCAATTTTTTGACAATTGAAACAATATGTTTATATATAGTAATAAATACATATATATAAAGTATCTATGACTGAACAATATATCTATATAGACGGATCATGTCTATTTAATGGGACTAAAAAGAGCATAGGAGGATATGGGGTATTTTTTGGTGATGATGATCCTAGGAATGTTAGTAAGAAATTAGTTATTAATGACGTAGTAACTAAGATAACTAATAATACAGCTGAATTAATGGCATGTTTAGAAGCACTAACAATATTAGAACAGAATCCTACTAATCAAAAAAACTATATTGTAACTGATAGCAAATATTTATATCAATCTTGTATTGATTGGATACCTGTATGGGAAAAGAATAATTGGAAGAAAAGTGATGGTAAAATAGTAGATAATTTAGAATTAATTAAATCAATTAGAGAAAAACATAGAAAGGTACGACCTTTGCTTAAACATGTTAATTCTCACAAGGATGAACCGAATGATAAAGAAAGCATCGAATGGAAATTTTGGTATGGTAATATGATGGCGGATAAATTAGCATGTTCAGCATCGAAGATGTGAATCAAAGATGTGAATCAAAGATGTGAATAAATTAAACAGGGGAATTTGTCCCAGACAATCGTTTGTAACATTTTTCATCATTTCGATTATATGGATTAAAGTTATATCTTGATACTTGTAAAATTGGTTTTTTATCATCAATATTTAATGGTAAATATCGTGTTTTATATATTTTTTTAACTTTATAATATAAATTCATACAAATATATATTACAAATAGACCGATTGATATTTGTATCAATCTGTATAATTTCTTATTATCTGATTTTTTATTATTTGATATTATATTTTGTGTACTATTAGTACTATTATTAATAATTTTATTTTGTGTGAAATTATTAATTGTTTTATTTTGTGTAATATCATCAGGTTTAATCATTTTCCCTGTAGTTACTGTAGCAGTTATTATTCTAGGACTAGAAGGTGATGCAGGTGCAGAAGGTGACATGGGACTAGAAGGTGATGCGGTCTTAGAAGGTGACATGGGACTAGAAGGTGATGCGGTCTTAGAAGGTGACATGGGACTAGAAGGTGAGGCAGTGATAGAAGAGGATGGTGACAATACTGATACATTTATAGCCATCGTTATATATAATATTGATAAATAATGCAATAACTTTATCATCTTTTATATTTAGATTAAAGCTATACTTAATTTATATTTAATTTATCAATTTTTTAATTTATCGAATTTGCTATAATTTTACTAATCTTACTCACACTAAGATTAATATTCTCTTGTGATAACTTTTCCTTAATCATCTTTTGAGTCAGTTTCTTTTTACTTAATTCAATTACTTTTTTCTCTATATAATCATCTGATATTATAATTAGTTCATCACCTTTACTAGTTTCAATTTTTCCTTTAATATTGATCTTACCTCTATCCACATCATCGTGACATTTTTGACAGATAACTACCAAATTATTAGATGTATTTTTATGTTGATATTCATTAATAACATTATTTATGGCATCTTTTTGAAATATAATGTGATGTGTTTCTAATGATACTTGATCTTTTTTGACTTGTTTCTTACAAATCTCACATTCATCTTTAATCAAATTTGTATTATATTTACTAGTACATACTTTAGTACTCTTTATACTAGTCTTAATATCTGTAGATATCTGTAAAAAATCACGATCGTCTATCAAGCTCTTAGCTACTAATAGACCATAAAAATTATCTCCTGAACCCTCACATAATTCTCGATTATATGTAATCACATTGGTTTTTTCATTATATGATATCTTAATATGATATGATTTTACATTTGTTAATTTTTTATATATTTCATGATCAACTATTTCATGTAAATGTGATGCTGTAATAAAACTCGCGCTCTTTTCACTTAATAATTTTATCATGGTTAAAACTATAATTAATCCTGATTCATATTCTGTACCCCTACAAACCTCATCTGCTATAATTAAAGATTTATTATCTGTTCTTTTAAGTATATTTCTAATCTCTAACATTTCAACTGTAAAAGAAGATAACCCCTTGAATAAATTATCATTACCTGAAATTCTAGTAAATAAAGAATTATATGGTGAATATTTAAAACGAGTACAAGCAACAGGATACCCCATTTGAGCTAAAATAATATTTAACCCTACACTTTTTTGAAGAGTTGATTTACCAGCAGAGTTTAATCCAAAGAGTGTGATCCCTTTGTAATTTAAACCTAAATTCATATCAAAAGGCACATAATTATCTGAAATTTGTTCAACAATTGGATGTCTTATTTTTTCACACGAAAACCATGATTTTGTATCTTCTTTAATTTCAGGGATAGTATATCTATATTTTTCAATACACATTGCCCCACTGTAAATAAAATCTACATATGAAACCCAACTAATAATAGATGTAATTTGAAATTTATATTTTTCACAAAAATCAATACAATACTTTTTATATGCTTCCTGAACTTTACTACTTATCTCAAATTCATTTTTTATTAATTCATCTGAAAATTTCTTTAGTTGATCAGAAAATATCTTAGTACCAGAAACAGAATTTTCTTTACCAATAAAATCAGATGTATTTATATTCACTATATTATTGTTAATAGTTATAGAAATATTCTTTTTTCTAATATCCTCTTCAATTTCCTTCCATCTTTTTTTAGTAGTAATTAAATGCCATCCATCACGCTCATTAAATTCAACCTTACATCCAATCATTTTTTTCTTATTTTTTTCTACACCAAATTCTTCAATATATTCTGCAATCTTATTTAATAATTCTCTATTCTGGTCTATTTTCTCTTGTATATTATCTAATTCTAAGTTGATTTTTGGTAAGAAAATATTATCAGAAATATTCATGATACTTACACTACAAATCTTATCCAAGTTGAATGTCTTATTTAATATATTATAAATATCCAATGATTTTTTGTCATTTAATTCATATATATTTTCTAATTTTGTATGTAATTTAATTATTCTTTGATAACTAATAATCCATTTATACAATTCAAATGGGTGTAATTCACCTGATTGTAATTTTTTATGCATCTTTTCCATATCGCAAATGTATTGTAGGTCTTCTTTTATAGATATTAGCTCTTTAAACTTGCTAATTAATTCATATCTTTTACTTATTTCACTAACACTCGTTAATGGATGCGCTAATTCTCTTTTAAGTAACCTACGACCCATTGGTGTTTGTGTAAAATTAACTACATCAAATAATGACTTGTACCTATTACCAATCTTATTTTGTGTAATATCACTACTTAATACATTTAATTGTTGTATTGCATTATTACCCAAGTATAAATAAGATTTATTATTATAATTCTGTACATTCGTTAAATTCTTTAATAATTCAGGGTTATGCATTTCAATATAATTTAATAATAACATTAGAGAAATACGTCCGTAATGATATTGCTCTATATCTAAGTATTCAATTGGATTTTTTTGATTAAAAATTTTACTTAATACATGTTTTTGATACGATAATTTATGAAATAGTTTATCTTTACTATCAAAAATATAATAATTTTTATCTATTTCCAAATATTTTAATTTATCACTAGTCCATTTAGTATTTTCTGTATTACTTAATATAATCTCTGATGGTTGATATGTATTAATATATATGCTAATTTCGTCTAAAGCCTGGTATTGATCATCTTTATTACACAAAGTATCTTTAATTTCAAGAAGACCTGTACCAATATCACATATAGTTACACCAATAATATCTAAGTTATTATCATCTTTATCCAACCATAAACTCAATATATAATTATTATCTTTATTATCTAAATCAATCATAGTACCACGGGAGTAAATTCCCTTGGTGGTACGTTCAATCTTTCCATTACTAATTGGATTAATCTTACCATGTATTTTACCTATCGCATTTTGCTCAATGACTTTTACTTGATATCCAGATTCTACTAGAATATTCAAATACTTATTTAATGATTGTAACGGAAATCCTAGCATTTTTACATTATCACTACTCAAAGGTTGAGTTTTATCTCTTTTAGAAATAGCACAATTCATTAAATCACTTAATATATCTAAATTATATCCTTGGGTATCGGATTGGTAGGCTTCATAAAAAGAACCAACTTGATAAAAAACTAAACTTTTATCTTTACCATATTCTAATGAGAATTCATTATACTCTGCAAAGTATTTGTCGATTAATTTCATTTTTCTAAACTAATATAATTTATTGATATTAGTTTAAACCTTTACAAATTAAAAAATGAAATAAATGAGTCTACTATGTAATGATGGAAGTTTACTGGGTAATTATGAGAACCATGGTAATATGATATGTTACGATCACATATATAATACTGTTTATCTACTAATAAATATAATATATATCCCCATATTGGTAAATCCCCCCATCTATTAGAAAATATACAATTTGATTCTTTTATTAAATTTAACATATTTTGAATATTTTGATTCTTTCTAAAATATGGAACATTAATAACCATAACATTTGTATAAGGATATCTTACATTTTCAATTGAATCATATTGTACAATTTGATTTGCTTTTATATAGTTCATAAATAAATTTTCCATACCAACTGTAACATAAGTAGTATCCTCTTCAATGTATTCAGCTGATGAAAATTTAATGTTATTATCAATATATGTTAATATTATATTAGGATCAATCTTATTTATATAACAATCTTCATCAATTCTAATTATATATTCATATTCTTCAACATATTTATAAAAATTAATTGACCAAAAGTAACACATATTTTTATATCCGAGTGAAAATTCCTGAGATACAATATTAGGTGGACATATATCATTGGTATTATTATTATTAATAAATTCAACAGTTTTAAATATTAATGGTAAATACGGTGTTTTATTTTGAATATATACTTGTTGATCATCTGTTATATTTCCTTCATTAAATATGATAATATCATATTTTTCTTTATTTTTTAAATAACAATAATAATTTTTATATATGTAATTATTTCTTTTGATTAAATCATTATATTTATCATTTGATGAATATCCTCGAGTTAATATTACAATTGCATATTTATTGTTAGTTGTATCTGATCTAACATATGTTTTTATATTGTATATTATCACTAATATAATTAATATTATTAACAAATATACATATTTATAATTAATATACATAATATATATTAATTATTTTTTATTAAAGGTGATGTAATTAATTCTGAATTTTCATGACTTATGTTGATACTAACTTCTGGAGTATTTATAAAAAAACTTTTTGTATGATTGACAACACCTACTATTTCAGGTAAATCAAAATTTGGAACATTTTTAAATTTTTCATAACATAAATCACGAATATTTTTTGGAATTAAATTATTACCATCAATTGATACTTGATTAATATCAAGTTTAATATATCTCATGAAAGTTTTACAATCTCTTCTACTATTAGGCGGCAATGCAATAATTTCTTCTATTTTAGATATAATAATTGCCCATTGTGCTGCTGATTTTTTATGAGATTCAGCTAATGATTGGTATGCTAATTTATCTTGTAAAATATTTAATGTTGATGTTAATATAGATATACTACCAAAAATCCATATCAATTGAAATCCATTAATAATAATATTACCTGCAATAATATTGCTTAGACCTGATATTGCAGTTAATAAATTAATTACAACCATAAAAATTTTTGATCTTTTTAAATAATCAATACTAGTTTCACTATGCATCCATTCAAAACACTTTGCATTATCACACCAAGATGATAATAACATATCAATTTCTTTGGTCCATTGTAAAATAGGATTTTCTATAGTATCTTCTTTATATTTATTATCTTCTGGTACACTCATAGAATATATATAGAAATTTACTTCATATCTTTTATATTCGTAAAACCTAAATCTACTTTAATAGACTGACCAGTTATACCTGTATTTTCACATATTAAAAATTTAACAGTTTTATATACATCATCTAATGTTATTAATCTATTAAAATGTAAATAATCTTTAACATAATTCATTGTAGTTTCAGATAAATTTTTTCTTGACATCTCATTATCTATTACACCTGGTAATACATTATTAATTAATATGTTTCTAGATGATAAATCAATTGCAATATTTTTTACTAATCCACTTAATGCTGATTTTGATATTGAATATGATAATTTATTTGGTCTGGTTGATTCTTCCCAAATTGAACTAATGATAACCATTTTAGCATTATCATTAATTTTATTATTATTTATTAAATAATTAAGTGTTTTTAATATAAATGATATATTTGCATCTATCATTGTATTAAATTTTGATATATCAAAGTTAGTAATATTATCACTAAAATTATATCCATGTGCCCATACAATTGCATCTATTTCTGGTATACCTAATAAATTTGCAGTATTATTTGAATTAACAAATATTATTTTATCAGTTGTTTTATCCATAGATGTAGTTGTTCCATATACTATATTTCCATTATCTTGTAGTTTATTAAATATATAATTTCCAATAGAACCAGATGCGCCAAAAACAAGAACATGCATTTATTAATAATAATTTTTATAGTTTAAATATAAAACTAATATTATGTCAGACTTACGAATATTACAACATAAAAAAAATATAAAAAAATTATTACACAATAAGTTCATTGATTTTAATTTTAAATTATTTAAATATTATAATAATATTAATTCAAATGATAGTAATATTTATGTTTATCGGGATATCCTTGAAAATAACACAAATATTGTTTATTCATTAAAAACTTTCTACAATAAATATCCTGAATTTGATTATTATACATATCGAGAATTAAATTCAGAAAAATTTGTAGATATGACTGAAGTAGACGTAATATTATATTGGATAAATAATAATAACCCAGTGATAATAAAAAATAATATACATAAAAAAAAGAATATTATAATTTATCAAAATCGTGATTTTAGTTTAGATTCAGGTGGAATAACAGTTAAATATTATTTAGCACATTTGTTAGATAAATATGGAATAAAAGTTATAATAAATCAACCTGTCCACAAAATAGTTCAAAATAAAGTAATTCAAAATAATTTATTTAGTAATTATTATAATAATGATTTTGATCTTAATGATTGTGTTGTAATATATTGTGAAGGTATTATAGGAAATCCATTAAATGCACCGTATGTCGTTCGTTGGATGTTAAGTGAACTTGGTAAAAATGTTCCATTTAATTATGTTGATACATGGGGAAAAAATGAATTAGTGTATTATTTTAATTCTGAATTAAAAATTCAAAATAATATTGATAAATTAAACAATATTTACAAATTTTTAACAGTTATATATATTAATCCTGATATTAAACAAATGAATAATAATCCACGATTAGGATTTTGTCATACATATAGAAAATCATTTTATCATAAAGATATAATGATGTTACATCCTAAAAATTCATTTGAAATAACTAGAAATCATACTCAAAATGATTATATTGAAATATTTAACAAATATAGTTATTTTGTTTGTTATGATCCATTATCATTTTTATGTATTATTGCACCCTTATGTGGATGTATTTGTATCGTATATCCATTAGATGGAATATCTAAAAAAGAATGGTTACAAACTACTGGATTAATTGAATATTTAAAATATAAAAATGATTATAATATTTACGGTATTGCATATGGTAATTCCCATGATGAAATTAATTATGCAAATAATACACTACATTTAGTAAAAGATCAATGGGATGATATTAAATCATATCAAATTAATTATATTAAAAAATTTATAACTGATATTAATCAATTTGAACTCATGCAAAATACAATTAAGAATAATTATTATATTGGTAATACAAAAAATCTTTATGGTTGTAAAATGAAATAATATTATATATATAATTTATGTTATCCTCACAAAAAAAAGTATGGTATGCACCTAATAAAAAAGAGGCATATGGTGATGCAGAAATACAAGCGGTAGTTGATTGTTTGAATGATGGATGGTTATCTGGGTTTGGTCCTAGATCTATCCAATTTGAAAAAGAAGTTGCTGAACTATTTAGTAAACAATATGGATTATTTGTAAATAGTGGATCTAGTGCAATTATACTAGGATTTAACGCATTAAATTTAGAACGTGGCTCTGAAGTAATAACTGCAGCGTGTACATTTTCAACTACAGTTGCTCCTATTATTCAATGTGGTTTAAAACCAGTATTTTGTGATGTTGAAATCGGTACATATGTATCAACACCTGATCAAGTATGTGAAAAAATTACAGACAAAACAAAAGTTATTATATTACCTAATTTAATTGGATCTAAACCAAATTGGGCTGAAATCCGTAGAAGAGTTAATGAAATTAATAAAGATATCATATTATTTGAAGATTCTGCAGATACAATTACATTTACACCTGAAACAGATGTCGCAATTACTAGTTTTTATTCTAGTCATTTAATTACTGCGGGGGGTTCGGGTGGTATGTTAATGTTTAATAACGAAAAATATTTAAAACGTGCAACAATGTTTAGAGATTGGGGTAGAATTGGTGATAATTCAGAAGATGTTAAAACTCGTTTTGAATTTAATATAGATGGAATACCATATGATTATAAATTTTCATATGGGGCTATAGGATATAATATGAAATCATCAGAAATGAATGCTGCATTTGGATTAGTCCAACTTTCTAGAATAGAGGAAATAAGAAGTAAAAGAAAAAAAATGTTTAATCGATATATAGAAAATTTAAAAGATGTATCAGAATTAGTTTTACCTATAAATACATATGATTCAGATTGGTTAGCAATACCTTTTATGACAAAAAATAGAATGAAATTATTAACATTTTTAGAAGAAAATAATATACAAACAAGAGTTTGTTTTGCTGGTAATATTACAAGACATTCTGTATATAGAGATTATCTCCAAGAATTTCCTAATTCTGATAGAATTATGGCCGAAGGATTTTTACTTGGTGCACATCATGGTATGTCTGTAGATGATGTAGATTATGTTTGTAATAAAATGAAAGAATTCTTTAAAAATTATAATGAATAATTATATGGAAAAACATCAATTATTAAAATTAATAAAAAATAAAAAACAAACTATAATTCAAAATATTGAACCTAATTTAGTTTATGATATTAATTATGATGATATTGATTATAATAAAATAATTAATTTTAAAACTCAATATCCTACTTTTGATATAAATTATTATAAAGAATTTAATTTAAATATAAATAATTTAAATGATTTAAAATTAATATATCATTATTCAACAATTGGTAATATATCAAATCAAAAATATCTTGAATATGATTATGTTATTGATAATTATATAAAGAGATTTGATATATCTCATCCATTATATAATAATACACAAGATGGAGATGCTTTTAGAAATATAAGTACCAATGCAGAATTAAAATTATATTTTAATTCTAGACAAAAACCATATTATATATGTAGTATAGAGTCATTTTATAATTTATATCCTGATTTTAATTTATCTTATTATAAAAATAGATATTTTCAAAATACACAATTAACTGATTTTGAATTATTAAAACATTATCATCTTACTGGTAAATATAAACAATATGCATCAAATAGTAAAATAAAAATAGTTATATATACTAGACCATTTGATATATTATGCGGTGGTATCGTTGCATTACACCATCTTGCAAAAATAATAAATGATATTAATCATCCAAAAATATATGCAAAATTATTTGTGTATAACAATTTAAAATACAACAATATATTTTGTAATCAATTTGAAACAGTTGATGAAATTAATGATAATACTGTTGTAATTTATCCTGAAGTTATCTCTGGTAATCCATTAAATTCTAAAAATGTTATTCGATGGATATTACTTTCATTAGGTATAGAAATGCCAATTAATCATTATATTAATTGGGGATTAAAATCATTAACAAATAGTATCTCAATAGATGGTTCAAATAATTTAATATATCAATGGGAATCAGTTCAAAATAAAATACCTCAATTATCTGTACCATGGTTTAATCCAATATTTAAAAATACAAATCAACCAAGAACAAAAACATGTTATTTAATCAAAAAAGGTACATTATTACATAAAGAAATTAAATTTATGCACAATGAAGATAGTATTTGCATTGATAATATGAATCTTGAGGAAAAAAGTGTAATATTTAATCAATGTACTCATTTTTATTGTTATGATCCAAATACGGCATATATTATTTTTGCAGTATCATGTGGATGTATTGCAATTATATATCCAATTGAAAATGTATCAAAAAATATGTATTTTAGTAATAAAATATTTAATAAAAACAATAAAATTTTCGATGCAGGTATTGCATATGGTAATTCATGTAGTGAATTAGAATATGCTGAAAAATCATTAAATAAAGGTGTTAAAATGTATGTTAATTTATTCAATGATTATAAAAATACTGTTATTCCATTTATAACTTCTGTAGAAAATTTATTTAGTATAAAGCACAAAAATATATTTAGTATAAAGTCCAAAAAATAAAATATTTATTTTTTATTTTTTAGATATTATGATTATTAACTGTAATTATTTTATCTGATTTTTTTGTACTAGTATTTTTAATACTATTTACAAATAATTCTAAATTTTGTTGATCTTCTTTACTACTTCTTTTTATCATACGAACAAGAGAATCAATATTGTTATCATTTTCAACCAATTCCTTAAAATATAATTCATACTCTTTTCTCTCTTTCATATAATTATAATAATTATTATCTAAAACTTTGATTTTTGATGAGAAATCAATATTTTTCTTTAAATTTGCAATGATATAACAATCTGAATTAATACACTCTAATTTCTCTGATATATATATATTATCTTCATAAGTTTCAGTAAAATTCATACATATCATTTTTTTATTAATATTATTACCAAATGCAGAATGATATAATTTTAAATTAAATATTACAAAATCAC
>Ga0114971_10000447_pt1 | contig 26824 bp, 24 predicted proteins | sample M_140625_MF_Meta_FD_87320 | JGI IMG/M metagenome (GOLD analysis project Ga0114971, IMG submission 87320) | Freshwater microbial communities from Lake Montjoie, Canada to study carbon cycling - M_140625_MF_MetaG | ecosystem: Environmental > Aquatic > Freshwater > Lake | place: Lake Montjoie... | reverse complement strand
GGTTCTCGATCTGATCGCTCATGCCGAGTCCGTGACGTCCGCCGATGGCGTTGGCCTCGAGGAACAGCGCGAGTGCGCTCTCGAAGCTCTTGCCGTTGAGCGCCACCGGCATCCCTTCTTCAAATCGCACGGTCACCGTCTCGCGCGCGATCTTGACCTCGTCCTTCCAGAAGGCGACGCCCATGATCGGCTGCACGAGATGCAGCCCCTTGTTAAGGAACTCCAGATCCTTGGCTTCGTGCGTGGCGCCCAAGATGTTGGAGTCGGTGGAATAGGCCTTTTCCGTGCTCATCTTGTACGCGAAGCCCTGCGCGGTCATGTACTCGCTCATCTCTTTCCGACCGCCCAGTTCATCGATGAACTGTTGGTCGAGCCACGGCTTGTACACGCGCAGATCAGGGTTCGTCAGCAGTCCGTAGCGGTAGAACCGCTCGATATCGTTGCCTTTGTAGGTGCTCCCGTCGCCCCAGATGTTGACGTCGTCTTGGCGCATCGCCGCGACGAGCATCGTGCCAGTCACGGCGCGACCAAGTGGAGTGGTGTTGAAGTAGGTCTGTCCCGCGGTGGTGATGTGGAACGCGCCGCACTGGAGCGCGGCGAACCCTTCGGCCACGAGCTGCTCGCGGCATTCCACGAGCCGCGCTTTTTCGGCGCCGTAGGCCATCGCCTTGCGCGGAATCTCGTCGTAGTCGGTCTCGTCAGGCTGCCCCAAGTTGGCGGTGTACGCGTAGGGAATCGCGCCTTTGGCGCGCATCCAATGGAGCGCGGCACTGGTATCGAGACCGCCCGAAAAGGCGATGCCGACTTTTTCGCCGACTGGGAGACGCTGCAGGATGTTGGCCACGGGGAAATCGTCTGCGGGGGTAAAACGGTGCCGACTCACCTGTAAAATACATCCACAACGGACGTTCCCGTATCCCCCTTACGGGCGCTCACCAACTCTCCCGAATGGGTGCAGATTTGTGTACGGTCCTGTTCAAGGCAGTCCGTGCTGCCGCTCCGAGAGCCGTCGTTCGTGGTTCTACGCTCCGAAGTTGAGAAGACCGTTCACGCCAGGAGGCCCTGTGCTCATGCGTTCCCGTTGGTCCAGCGCTGTCGTAGGGCTTCTGCTCCTCAGCGAGAGCGCTATTGTGCTCCGCGCGCAGAGTGCGCCTCCTGCCGTCCCCGACTCGAACTACACCTTCCACGAGTCCATGATCGCGATGCGCGATGGCACGAAACTCCACACGACGTATTTCGTCCCACGACGGCAATCGGCACCGCTCCCGATCCTGTTGAGCCGCACCCCGTACGGCGCCCCTGGCGCCAGTTTCTGGCCCTCGCGCTCGTACCCAGAACTCCACACCGAAGGCTTCATCTTTGCCTTTCAGGACATTCGCGGCCGCTACGGGAGCGAAGGAACCTTCGTGATGCAGCGCCCGCCGCGCCCGGTGGACGCGGGCGGCGGCAAAGCGATCGATGAAAGCACCGACGCCTACGACTCCATTGACTGGATGATCAAAGGCGGAGTCCCCAACAACAACGGACGCATCGGGATGTTCGGCGTCAGCTATCCGGGGTGGACCACCGCCATGGCGATGCTCGACCCACACCCAGCGCTCAAAGCGGTGAGCCCGCAAGCCTCACCAAGCGACATGTTCCTCGGCGATGACTTCCACCACAATGGCGCGTTCCGGTTGGCCTACGGACTCGAGTACGCGTGGCTCACGGAGTCGTCAAAGGAAAATGCCGACTTTAAGGTCGACATCTACGACACCTACGAGTGGTACCTGAAACTCGGCGCGTTGTCGAACGCACAGAATGTCTTTCTGAAGGACAAACACCTCCCCACCTGGGACGACTTCCGCGCGCATCCAAACTACGACGCCTTTTGGCAGCGTCAGGCCATGAAGCCGTATCTCACGCGTGTCACGATGCCGACGCTCAATGTGGCCGGCTGGTGGGACCAAGAAGATTTCTACGGCCCCGTCATGATCTACCGTGAGCTCGAAAAGCACGACACGAAGGCCAACAATTTTCTCGTGGTCGGACCGTGGAATCACGGCGGATGGCGCGGTGGCCCCGGCAAGACACTCGGCAATATCGACTTCGCGAGCAACACCGGCGAGTACTATCGCGGCCGAATCGAAGCGCCTTTCTTTGCGCATTACCTGAAAGACGCCCCCGGCGGCGCACCCGCAGAGGCGACGGTGTTTGAGAGCGGGAGCAACACATGGCGCACCTTCAATGCCTGGCCTCCCAAAGAGGCGGCCACGCGCGCCCTGTACTTCGGTCCCAACGGTACGCTCAGCTTCACTGCACCCACGGCCGCCGCTGGTGCCAATGACCGCTACGTGAGCGATCCCGCGCACCCGGTGCCGTATCGTAATCGGCCGATCGAGCCCACCTACGGGCGCGGCTCCACGTGGAGCACCTGGCTCACGCAAGACCAACGCTTCGTGAACGATCGTCCCGATGTGCTCACCTGGCAGACCGCACCGCTCACCGAGGATTTCGTGGTTGCCGGTGATATCACCGCCAAACTCTTCGCCAGCACCACGCAGCAAGACGCCGACTTTGTGGTGAAGCTCATTGATGTGTACCCAGAAGCATGGGAGCCGAACTTCCGACTCGGCGGCTACGAGTTCATGGTGGCCAACGATGTGTTCCGCGCGCGCTTCCGCGAGTCATTCGAGCACCCCAAGCCGATGGTCCCCGGACAGGTGACTCCGGTGACCGTCGATCTGCATACGCAGAGCTATCGCTTCAAGAAAGGGCACCGCGTCATGGTGCAGGTGCAAAGCACCTGGTTCCCGCTGATTGATCGTAATCCGCAGAAGTGGGTCGCGAATATTTTCGAGGCGCGCGACGCGGATTATGTGTCGGCCACCCACCGCATCTGGCGCACGGCCACGGCGGCGTCTCGGATTGAACTCTCGACGATCGTTCCCTGAGCGTGCGCGCACGCCGGCGGGTGTCCGTCGGCGGACGCTAGCCGGCGAGATCCTGCCGCGTGTCGATGTCGCGCAGCACCCCGGGATCCTCGACCGGTATGTGCATGACTGCACCCTGAACCGCGGCGCGTTGCGCAATGACGGCGCGCGCGCCGCCGTCAGGGACGGTGAGCAACTCGCGCCAGCTGTCCCGCGCAAAGTAGGCGGGATGTCCGCGCCGCTCCCCGAACTGTGGGAGCACAATCGCGGCTCCCGAGAGCCGCGCCCCATCGAGAACCGCGAGCACGCTCACCAGCGTGACGAACGGATGATCGACCGGCCAGAGTAACACGCCCACGCACGGCGTATTCGAAAGTCGCGCAAGGCCGAGTCGTACACTCGCGATCTGTTCGGAGTCCGCCCGCGGGTTTACCACCACTTGCACGCCGTCCGGCGCGGAAACACCAGGCGGGAGTACGGCAATCACGGGGTCGCAGCCGGCCGCGAGTGCCTGCTCACAGACGGCATCGAGAAATCTCCGTCCGTCTGGGAGCAACGCCGTGGCTTTTGGCTCGCCGAATCGTGTGCCAGCACCAGCGCCTACGATAACGGCCCCTACGGGGAATGCACGAAGTGCCACGCTGCCCTTGATGCGCTATGCGCGCGAGAGCGTGAACATCGCGTCGCGCAGCAACGATGCCGCCTGCTGCACTTTGTAGCCGTTGTGCGTCATCGGCGTGGCGTCGTACATCGCCCGTTCCGCGAGCGCCATCACGCTTTCTTCGTCGAGTGCGCCGCTGGCCACATCTTCTTCGATGCTGGGGTTCACCCGCATCGGCCCGGCCGCGACCCCGCCGAGGACGAGGCGTACATCGCCGTCGGCACGCTTGATGGCCGCGAGTGAGACGAGCGCGAAGTCCCACGCACCGCGCTGCATCAGCTTGCGATACTGCTGCGTGCCGCCAGCCGACGCGGCCGGCAGTTCGACCGCGACGATTCGCTCGCCCGCGGCCAGGACTGTTTCTGCGTCTGGGTTGCCCGCAGCGCCGGCATACAACCGCGCCACCGGCACGCGCCGCGCGGTGCCGTCGGTTCCTTCCAGCACCACCTCGGCCTCAAGCGCCGAGAGCGCGATGGCCGGATCACTGGGATGCACGGCCTGGCAGGTGCCGTCGGAGAAGATCGCATGGTACTGGTTCTCCCCCTCGACAGCGGCGCAGGAATCGCCTCCATTCTTGAAGCATTCAACGCCCCGCCGGAAATACCAGCAGCGGATCCGCTGCCCAAGATTCCCGCCGAGTGTACCCATGTTGCGGAGCGCGGGGGTTCCGACCGACTCGCAGGACTCCGCCAGTGCGAGAAAACGCTCGCGCACGTCGCTGTGCGTCGCCAGATCACTCAGGCGCACGGCCGCGCCAATGCGCAGCCCGCCATCGAGGAGCACGGTGATGGCGTCGGACCCCGGGAGATAGCGGAGGTCGACGAACTGCTGCGGGTGGTCGAGCCCCTCTTTCACCAAGGGGAGCGCATCGGTGCCGCCGGCAAGGGCGCGGGCGCCAGGCTGTGCCAGCGCCGCGCGCGCGTCAGCGTCGGTCAGTGGTCGGGAATAGGTCGTGTCGTGAGTCACTCGTGGAAACTGGCGCTTGGTCCACGCGGTCGCCACTGGTAGTTTGAAACTCAGTGTTATCCCCCCGCCGATTCTTCCTCGCCGCGCTCGTCGCGGCCGCGATGATGCCCGATGCCCGAGCGGCATCGGCGCAGGGCCCCGCGATGCAGCGTCTCGTGGATTCGCTCGCCAACCTGATCACCTTCGTTCCCGCTGGCGAGACGACCTTTCTGGCTGCCTCGCGCGGCAATCGCCTCTTGCTCGACATTGGTCGCGTCGATGCCGAAGTTCGTCGCGACTCGGCGCGCGCCGCGGCGTATCGTGAGGCGGTCGCCAAACACTCGCCCGTAAAACTCGGCGCCCACTTCCGGCTGCGCGCGCCGTGGGGGGAGGAAGATGTCACGGCCGGCGCGATTGACACGTGGAACGGTCGCGTGGTGTTGCGGCTCGCCGGCTCGGCCACGCTCGACTCCGCGGCGAAAGGAAAGAACCCTCTCGTAACGGTGGCGGTGCTTCGCCCTGCACAGATGCCGCCCCGCGCCGACAGTTGCGCGCACGTGCTTCCTGCGGTCAACTCACCCTTGGCGCTGCGCGTCGCGGCGCTTCGCGATTCGCTCGAGAAGGAACTGCGCACCGGGCCGCAGCCGATGTACCGCGTCTCCAGAAGAAGCTCGCGATTTCATCGTCGCAGGTGGCGGGCTGTTTCGGTACCGGGCGCGTGGCGCTGCTCGTCAGTCTGCGCGCGGGGAATGTGGAATGGGTGCGCGAGAAGCTTGTGCTTGTGGACACGATCGGAAAGGCGACCCCGGTGCGGATGAGCGATTTCCGCTTTCGCGCGCATGTGTTGATTCATGCTGTGGATGCCAATGGGGACGGCATCGACGATCTCGCGACGAAGGCGACCACGGAGCACGCGGGCGCCACAACCATCCTGGCCCTCGATCTCAAAGCGCGAAAGGCGAGTCGGCTCACGGCCGGCTTCGCGTGGGAAGATCAGTAGCGCCGCTGTGCTCTGGGCTGTGGCGCCGACTTACTTGGGCTTGGCTGGCGCGAGGGTGAAGACCAGGTAGTCGCCTAGGGTGCGTTGCGAGGCGGCGTCGATTGTGTCGAGGTCGGCGACCGGCACAAAGCTCACGACCATCACGCGTTTTCCCTCGAGCCGCTGACGGGCGCGTTCGGCGGTGCCCATGCGGTAGTCGCTGTGAAACGATCCGTTCACGTGCACGACGAGCGTACCGGCGGGGCCGTTGGTGATGGCTGAGGCGATGGCCTCACCCATGGTTTCGTCTTTCACGCACTGCGACTGGTACATCTTCTCGACGACCACGTCGCGTTCGGCGGGCGTCTTGGGCGCGGTGGGACCATGGCCGCTCATGTCGCCCATCGTGTCGGAGAACCGGTCGTAGTACTTGTCCTTGGGGCACTGGATCTGCAAAGCGGCGAGCATGCGGTCGCCGAGCGATGCGGTATCGAAGACCGCGAGCCCAGCGCGCGCGACAGCGCTCGCGAGCCGACGGGGCACATTCCCCGCAATGACCGGCCAGCCGCGGGACTTGGCGTACTCGACCATTGGGCGATAATCGGTGGCGTAGCGCGGCCACGGGCGAGAGGCGGCGAGGAAGTCGGCCTCGGGGAGTGTCCCTGCGAGGTAGTCCGAGAGCGGGCGTTGCGCGTCGCGCTCGAACATCTCCATAGCCAGCACCACGTGGTCGCGCCGCCGGCCGATGCCTTCGAGCGTGGCGGCTTCGAGGGCGTGGGTAATCGGGTCGTCGTGCTGTTCGCCGAGGAAGAGCACGTCGGTCCCGGTGGCACTGGCGAGCATTGTCTCGAAGTCGATGAACTGACCGCGTTTCGTATCGTAGACTCGGTGGGGAGCATAGACAAAACTGACCCCAGTCAGGGTCGAGTGCCCCGCGGGCAGTCCTGCGGGCAGTCCTGCGGGCAGTCCTGCCGCGGCTACGGATGCCGGGAGTGGTTGCTGGGCTTGTGCATCCGTCCCAGCGACGCAGGCCGTACCAGCAGCAAGTATTATGCGGAATAAAGAAAAGTTAGACACTTATTTTTCCTTTTGTATTATTGATTTTGTTTATACTGTATTCTAAGACTTACGGAAAACAAAAAATACCGTATTATTATTAGTTATGACTGAACTTGCGGCCGGCCGGTTTGAGATCAGCGACATCGATTCTATAGCCAGCGTGCCACTCCGCGCGTTGGAGAACGCGGCGCTAGCGGTTGGTCGTCTCGACGCGCTGGGTCGAAGCGCCGAGCCTGGGCTGCAAGCACTGCTTGCCCTGCGGTGTAGTGTGGTCTCCGCCGGGTTGCCCCCGACGCAACAGCTTGAGGGAATCATCGCTATTCTGCGTGCCGATGGCGAGGGGGGCGACGATGCCACCCGTCTGGCGACCGCCTTGGCGGTCACCTTGGCGGTCACCTTGGCGGTCACCTTGGACGCGACGTTGTCCGAGGGAGCGGGGCGTTCGCGCGCGGGCACTGCGCCAACGGCGCGTTGGGTGGCCGAGTCGCTCGGGGAGAGAGTCTGGGACGATGACGCAAGCCGCGCGTTGGACGAGGTGCTCTGTGCCATACGTCCGCCGCATCCCGGGGTGCTGACGGCGCTCGTCGCCGCGCGTCTTACCGCGCACGCATCCACGCTGTCGGCATCCGTGCTCTCGGCGTTGATTCTCCACCACGCCGGATCACTTGGTGGCACGTGGTGTGCGATTCCAGTTGGCACATTCCACTCGTCGCCGGACGCTGCATTGCCGGTCCTCGCAGAATCCATGGCAACCGCTGCGCGTGAGGCCGCCCTGGCGCTCACGGCGGCAACAGCAGCGATACCGACGCACGAGGCGCGGGTGCGTGAAGCGCACGGGCGCGCGGCGCACGGCGCTATCGCGGTGCTCCACGCCTTCCGTCGGTGGACCGTGCTCGAGATTCCTGCGACCGCCCGTCGACTTCGCTGCACTCGTCCGACCGTCGCGGCCGCGATCGAGCGACTCGAGGCGTTGGGACTCGTCACGGAGCTCACGGGCCGAGGACGCGACCGTGCGTGGTGCTACTCTGCGCTCGCGGCGGCGATGCTTACGCCGCGGGCGTAGCGTCGTTTTCCATTGCGCTGGGAGCTGATGCGCTGGTGGCAGCGGCCGCGCGCTCAAGCAGCGCCACGATCTCGCGCACCGAACTTACGCCGCGATCCTTCACGTACCACCGACGTTCCTGCGCGACGCGCTCCGACGTCTCGAGTGTCGCCCATGCGCCCTGGACGAGTGCCTGGAGCTCGGCTGGGCGCGGTCCCCACCAGCCACGCTCGACGAACTGGTCGTCGTAGACAATCACCACGGGAATCGAACGGCTCTTCCCGTTGGTGAGGTGCGCGTCGATCAGGTCGAGATTCTTGTCGCGGTCGAGGATGCGCAGGTCGAGGTTCGTTCCGCGTTCCGCGAGCGCGTCGATAAACGGGATCGAGCAGGCCGCGTCAATGCACCAGTCTGCACTGAGCACCAGGAGGTGCAGGGGGACGCCCGTCGCTTCCACAGCAGCAACCGCGGCATCATCGACCGTGGCACGACGACGCGTTATGGTCCACAGATCCACCAGTTTCTGTGCAGCGCCGACCATTGCATCGTAACGCTGGCCAGCGACATAGCGCTCACGATTCATCATTGGGATCAGTGCGCGAAAAGGGGAAGAATCCTGTTGATAATACCTGGCGTCGCAGGGACCACGCGAACAGGCGGTGAACGACCGGGCAAGGTTCAGGGTTTCCCCACGGCCGTGACCACAGCACCTGCTCTGTCGTGTAGACAGTGTGATGCGACGACACTTCCTTACGCCACTCGTACTGGCGGCCGTGGCCTGCGCCCCTCCGCTGCGCCCGCTCCCGCCGATGGCGCCACTTCCCGAGCCGCCGGCTGAATCCCCCATGCCGGTCATCGCGACGGCCGCTGAGGAACTGGAGTCTCCGGCGCGGTGGCGCGATCGTGCGTTTGAAGCGCTGCGGAGCCGCGGACTCGCGGTTCCCGTTGAGGGGGTGCCGGCGGGACAGATTGCCGACAGTTTTCTCGCGGCTCGCGACGGTGCCAGGGTACATAACGCGGTCGACATTATGGCCCGCAAAGGGACGCCAGTGCTCTCCGTCGATGACGGTACCGTCCTCAAGGTCGGGACAAATACACTCGGCGGTAATGTGATCTGGGCCTTCGATCCGTCGCATCGGTGGGTCTACTATTACGCGCACCTCGACCATTTCCGTTCCGGAATCCGCGAGGGACAGGCACTCGCCCGCGGTGATGTTATCGGGTACGTGGGCACCACGGGAAATGCGCCGAAGGATGCGCCTCATCTGCACTTTCAGTTGCTGCGACTGATCGACGGCAAGCACTACTCCGAAGGGGCGCCGCTGAATCCGCTTCCGCTCTTCGTGGGGACCGCCGTCTCGCACTGACGCCGCGATTTAGGCGGACGTAATCCCGGATGCGCCGAACCGCAGAAACACACACAGCAAATGTGGTGTAAGAAGTTTGTACAGTTGCGTGACGCGCTGGTTTAGGAAAATCTGATCTCAACTATTAAGTTGTTCTCAGAGACATCCTTTCAGCCCGATCCGCTCCCTATGATTGATTCGCCGCGCGACGATCTCCCCGTGGTCCTCATCGTCGACGACGATCCGCAGCTGCGCGGCGTGGTGTCGATAATCCTGGGCTCGAGTGATCGTGAACTCGTCGCGGCTGAGGATGTGAAGGAAGGGTTGGCCGTGGTGCGTGCGCGTTCCATTGCTGTGGTCGTCGCGGATTATCAGATGCCGGGGAAGAGCGGGTTGGATTTCTTGGCAGAGCTGCGCGACGCGGGATACACGATGCCCTTCATCCTGATGTCTGGAGATTCGCACGCGAAGGTGGATGCTGCCGCGAGTGGGCATACGCTGCAGGCCGTACTCACCAAGCCGGTCTCCCCGATTGAGTTACGCCGTCTCGTTGCCGACGCAATCGCCGCGCGCGGTGCGTCATGAGTGCAATCCGTGCGGGCGCACAGTTGCTCGACGTACTCGGCGACGGCATCGTGGCCTTCGACGCGTCGGGGCACGCGACTTCGTGTTCGGAGATCGCGTCGCGCGTGCTCGGCCGACCGGTGTCAGAGATTGTGGGACACACACGGGAACACGTGCTTGGCCTGACCGTCGGGGTGGAAGCGCAGGGCATCTCGGTGAAGATCCACGATGTGTCGCACCTCAAGGAAGAGGTGCACACGGTTCTTCTGCTCCGCGCCGCGAACGAGAGCCTTTTGGCGGAGCGCACCTCGCTTGCTGAACGCGTCGAGGACCGCACGCGGGCCTTACGGGATGCGAACGCCGAACTTGAACGCGCCTCTCGACATAAAGACGAGTTTCTCGCGGCGATGAGCCATGAACTCCGCACGCCGCTGAACGCAATCTTGGGCCTCACGGAGGCCATGCAGGAGGGACTGTTCGGACCGGTGACGGACGCGCAGGGACGGAGCCTCTCTGACATCGAGTCGAGCGGGCGGCATCTCCTCGCGGTGATCAACGACATTCTCGACTTGTCGAAGGTGATAGCCGGGAAACGCGAGGTGAACTCGGCACCGGTTGTGCTCACGGATCTTGCGAATGCGAGTGTGCGCATGGTGCGCCAGTTGGCACTGAAGAAGCGCATCGACCTCCAGCTCGACCTGACCGGACTTCCCGATCAGATCGAGACGGACGAGCGGCTCGTGAAGCAGATTTTGGTGAACCTGCTCAGTAACGCGGTGAAGTTCACCTCGGACAGTGGTGTGGTACGGCTCGACGGCACGGTCGATGCGAGTCGCGATCAGATTACGCTGCGCGTGATGGACACGGGGATTGGCATTTCGCCGGCGAACTTGCCGCGCATCTTCAAGCCCTTTGAACAAATCGATGGTGGATTAGCCCGCCGACACGCGGGGACTGGACTTGGGCTGGCGCTGGTGTCGCGCCTGAGCGAACTGCTCGGTGGCGGCGTGTTCGTGGAGAGCACCGAAGGGGAGGGGAGCCGATTCAGCCTCACACTGCCGCTCAGTCGCTCCGTAGCCACGGCAGTGCCGAGCAGGCCGGAGCTCGAAGCGTCACGCCGGGTGTCGGTTCCTGGGATGCGACCAGTACGGACGATTCTCTTGGCGGAGGACAACGAGGCGAATCAACGGACCTTCGTCGGCTACCTCCAGGCAAAGGGCTATACAGTGGCGGTCGCCTGGAACGGTGAAGAGGCGATTGAACAGACGAAGGCGCTCAACCCCGCGTTGATCTTGATGGACATCCAGATGCCGAAGATGGATGGACTCACCGCCATCCGTCGAATCCGCGAGGATCCACGATTCGCGCAGACGCCGATCGTGGCGCTGACGGCACTGGCGATGCCTGGTGATCGCGAGCGTTGCCTTCAGGCCGGAGCGAATCTGCATCTGACCAAGCCAGTGCGCCTTCGGGATCTGACCAGCGCGATCGAGGGCCAGTTCAACGGCGGTGACGAGACGCAAACCGCAGCCGGCAACCTATGACCACGGCGAGTGTTGTGCTGGTGGTTGATGACGAGCCGCGGAACCGTCGGCTCCTCACGGAGACGTTGCGCCCCGCGGGCTACGAGCTCCGCGAAGCGACGGACGGTCGGAGTGCGCTCGAGGACGCGCGTGCGGTGCGCCCAGATCTTGTGCTGCTCGACGTGATGATGCCGGACATGGACGGGTTCGAGACGTGCCGACAGTTCCGCGCTGATCCAGATTTGCGTGAGGTGCCGATCATTCTCGTCACTGCGCTCGATGACCGCGAATCGCGGTTGACCGGAATCGATGCGGGCGCCGACGACTTCCTGACGAAACCGATCGATCTCACGGAGCTTCGCGCACGAGTACGGACGATCTGCCGCCTCAACCGCGCGCGTGCCCTGCACGAAGAGCGCGCGCGCTTGTACCAGCTGACGGCGCTTTCACCGAACGCGGTGGTGGTGCTTGATCCTTCTGGCGTCGTCGCCTATGCCAACACGTTGGCGCAGCCGTTGGTGGCTGATGCGGCTATTCTGGAGCGACTGGTACCGATTGCCACGCGCGCTGGCCTGGGCGATCGGTTTGCAGAAGAAATCGTCGTCACTGTCGGCGGAACACCCCGCGAATTCGATGTGGCGGTGGCGCCGGTGCCGTGGGAAGGGAAGACCGCGGCGCAGGTGGTGCTCACAGACGTCACCGCCATGCGCGCGTGGGAACGCTCCGCCACCGAACAGCGCCGACTCGAGTCGCTCGGCCGGTTCGCGTCGAGTGTCGCGCACGAGTTTGCCAGCGTGATGACGGTCATCGACATGAGCGCGGAAATGCTGATGGGGTCGGACGATCCCGCACTACACACCATGCTCTTGGGTGAGATGCGTCACGCGATTCAACGCGGCGCGATTCTCACGCGCGATATTCTCAGCTTCGGACGTCCGCAGCCGAGTACGGCCGCGCCGCACGATGCACGCGTCACGTTGGGTGACACCGCACGCTTGCTGCAGCGGCTCCTCCCCAAGACGATTCAACTGTCCACGGATATTGCGGACGAAGCGCTGCCGGTCGCGATGAGCCGCGAGCGCCTCGAGCAGGTGCTGGTGAATCTCTGTTTCAACGCACGTGACGCGATGGTCCGCGGCGGGTCGCTTGCCATTCGTGCACGCACCGACGATCGCTGGGTCACGATCGAAATCGTCGACAGCGGCACGGGGATGGACGAAGCCACACGCCTCCGGGTGTTCGAGGCGTTCTTCACCACCAAGCCGGCCGGTGTGGGCACGGGCCTTGGGCTCTGGATTGTCAACGCATTGATTGACGCGGTTGGTGGGAGCGTGGAGATCGAAAGCCGTGTCGACGTGGGGACCACGGTGCGCGTTCGCATTCCGTTCCTCCAGTTCTTTGCCGCCCCCACCGGGGTCGAAAGCTTGATGGGGCCGCGTGGTGCCGGACAGCGTGTGACAGTCGTCCTCGCCGATGACGGCGTGAGCAAGGCGCTCGCGCGGATGCTTGCCGGATTTGGCTATGAGATTGTTGGCGCGACGGTGCCCACGGACCTACTGATTACGGATGTCTCACTGTCGGACGTGGCGATGGCCGAGCGCGCATCCGCCTGCGGACGATTGGTGGTGCTTGGCACCGAAGGACCTGAACCATCCGCTAGCTTTCGGGTGGAGCAAGTCGCCGAACCGGTGCGCGGGAAGGCGGTGCTCGAAGCGATGCAACGACTCTTCACGACGGCGGACTGATGACGATGACGGGGAAGGAACGCGCAGAGCTGCGTGGAGAATGCAACGGACTGAAAGCGACGGTGCACGTTGGGGCCCACGGCCTCACGGACGCGCTGATTGGTGCGCTCGATGACGCCTTGCGTACGCACGAGCTCGTGAAAGTCGCGATGGGAAAGCCGGTGGAGCTTCCCGCGCGCGAGGCGGCGCGACAGTTGGGGGTCGCGGTCAACGCCGAGGTGATTCAAGTCATCGGCAAGACCACCACGCTGTACCGCTACAATCCTGAGCTCAAGCGCAAGGACGGCAGCTTGCCGCCCTGGAAGGGCTGAGGGCACTTCCGCGGTACCGCCCGTTAGTGTCGCGCCGGCACCGCCGCGAGCACTCGCCAAGGCGTGAGGGGGATGTGCAGTACCTCTGCGCCAATCGCGTCGGCGACCGCGGCGGCAATGGCCGGCGCCGTGGGGATCACCGGAGGTTCGGCAATGCCGCGGGCCCCCGTATGGTTCGCCGCTGCGTCTGCTCCTGCCACAAAGAACGCGTCGATCTGCGGGACGTCCGCCATCGTCGGGATTTTGTAATCGTGTAACGACGGATTCATCACCATCCCCAAGCGGCGATCCAGAATGCGCTCTTCCGTGAGCGCGTAGCCCATCCCTTGCAGGATTCCCCCTTCGAGCTGGCTTTCGGCGAGCGTCGGGTTGATGATCCGCCCGGCATCGTGCGCAGCGACAATCCTGAGGACCTTCACGATCCCCGTGTCGAGATGCACTTCGACTTCCGCGAACTGCACGCCGAACGTATTGATGGCGGTGTTCGCCGGATTCGGTCCGCGGGATCCCGTACCGTAGATCATCACGTTGCCAAGGCGTTTGCACACATCTGCAAAGGTCATCGAGCGATCGGTGTCACGCACGGTGATGCGCGAGTCGCGCGCGTCGAGCATATCTGGCGTGGTGTCGAGCATGGCCGCGGCCGCTTGAAAGAGCTGCGACTGCGCGTCCATCGCCGCCATACGCACGGCGGGACCGACACTCGGCGTGGTCATCGATCCCCACGAGTTACCGGCGTACGGGAGATGCTCGGTATCGCCGATGATGGCGCGCACATGGGAGAGGTTGGCGCCAATGGCTTCGGCGGCAATCTGCGAGAGTACGGTGCGCGCGCCCGTGCCGAGGTCTTGGGTGCCGGCGAGCACGTCAACGCTGGCGTCGGCGTTGATGCGCACGTGCGCGTAGGACGGTGGCCCACCACCAGTGGGCCAGACTTGTGCGGCCAGCCCAACACCGCGCCGCACGCGTCCGCTTTGGGGAGCACGCGGGGCGTTCCATCCGAAGCGTTCTGCGCCTTCGGTGTAGCAGGCGAGCAGCGCGTTGCCACTGTACGGACGTCCTTGGCGTGGATCTTTTTTTGTGAAGTTCTTTCGGCGCAGCGCGAGCGGGTCCATCCTGAGTGCGGTGGCGAGTGCGTTCATGGCGCCCTCGAGACCAAACGCACCTTCGACGTAGCCTGGGCCACGAAAGGCCTGCATGCCGCTCGCATTGATGTATGCGAACCGTTCTTCGCTATGCACGTTGGGGCAGGCGTAGAGTTCGTGATAGATCTGCGCCGGCCCGCCCTCCCAGCCGCTGATGCCGAGTGGCACGTCGGCACTGAGTTGGATAGCGGTGAGTGTGCCGTTCTTTTTTGCACCCATCGTGACGCGTTGCACCGTGGCCGGACGATTCCCGCTGTCCACCTGTTCGGCTTCGCGGTCGTTGAGGCAGCGCACGGCCCGGTTCATCCGTTTTGCGAAGAGTGCGGCGACATACGTATGCGCACCCGCGCCATTTTTGGCGCCGAATCCGCCCCCCATGTAGTCCTTGATGACGCGCACTTTGGACTGCGGAATGTCGAGGGCGCGGGCGACATCACCGCGCGTACGGAAGATGCCCTGCGTGGACTCCCACACCGTGAGGCGGTCGCCCTCCCACTCGGCGCAGGCGCCGTGCGGTTCGAGTGCGGAGTGGAGTTGTACCGGGGTGCGGAACTCACGCGTGATGACGATGTCGGCGGCGGCGAGGCCAGCAGCGATGTCGCCGCGCGTTATGACGACCGGCGATTGCGGTGCGAAGTTGCCCGCGGGCTTTACGAGCGGGGCGTTCGGTGCAGCGGCGTCGTCGAAGGTCGCGGCGAATGGCAGGTGATTGTAGCTGATCGCCATGGCGCGCGCGGCGCGTTCGGCGTTGGCGAGAGTGTCCGCGCAGACGGCGGCCACGGGCTGACCGTGGTAGAGCACTTCCGTTCCGAAGAGCCGCGTCTTTGCTGGCGCGTCGCCCGGACCCATGATGTCGTACACCCCAGGGAGTGCGCGTGCGGCGGATGCATCAAAGTGCGCGATGTGTCCCCGCGCGATGCGCGCGCGAACAATCACGGCGTGCAACATCCCGGGACGTGTGATGTCGGCGGTATAACGCGCGCGGCCATTCACCTTCTCGTGCGCGTCCATACGCGGGACGCGCGTGCCGACGATGTGCAGCGGAGTGTCAGTCGTCCACGGCGCTGGTTCAAACGCCGGGACCTCAACGATCCGTGTCTCGGTGCGCCCTTCGACTTCGACAGTGGTCGTGACGAATCCGCCTGCCTTCGGTTTGGCCTTACGCGCCACGGGGCACTCCTGGCGTTGCACTCGTGGCCGACGACTCGCGTCGCGCGGCGGCGACCGCTTGGATGGCGCGTACGATTTTTGGGTAGGTGCCGCAGCGACAGAGATTGCCGCTCATCGCGGCGACAATTGCGCTCTCGCTCGGCGCCGCATTGCGCACGAGCAGGTCGTGTGCGGCGATCAGTTGCCCCGGAGTGCAAAAGCCGCACTGGGCTGCGTCGTGGGTGATGAAGGCCTCTTGCAGGTCGTTCATCGAGCCATCAACAGCGCCCAGTCCTTCGATCGTTGTGATGGTGGTACCGTCACAGGCAGCCGCGAGCGTGAGACAGGCGTAGACGGTGCGCCCGTCGAGGAGCACGGTGCAGGCGCCGCACTCACCACGGTCACAGACGAGTTTGGTGCCGGTGAGCGCGAGGTCGTCGCGCAGGAGGTCGAGCAGTGTGCCCTGCGGGTCGGCCACCCGCTGGAGTCGCCCATTCACGGTCAATTGCATATGTAGGGAAATAGCCGTTGCGACGGTACTCTGTCAAAGTTGGACAGGAGATGCCTTGTTGTAGACGCGCAACGTCGATAATCTTCTCATCAACCGCGTCACACTGATTTCTCGAGAGGATAGACCGATGCCGTACGTGATCACCGAGGCGTGTAAGGATACCAAAGACAAGTCGTGTGTTGACGTGTGCCCGGTGGATTGCATCTACGAGGGGCCCGAGATGTTGTACATCCACCCGGATGAATGCATCGATTGCGGCGCCTGCGAGCCGGAGTGCCCAGTGACCGCGATTTTCCCGGAAGAGGACGTGCCGGGGAACCAGCGTCAGTTCGTGCAGATCAACCGGGACGTGTTCACCGGCGAGAACCCGCCCCAGCGCCCGACGCGCTAACTGGTTGTACTGGAAGGACTTAAGGGTCGAGGCGATGCCTCGGCCCTTTGTTTTTTGGGAGTGACGCCGCGTCGCAGGCGTTCGGGGTCGCCCCTGCGCTAGATTTCGGAAGTCGCCCTTCTCACGATCAGGATTCAGTGTCTCAGTCCAGTTCCGCAGCCACCCCGACGGTCCAATATCTCGATTCGAACGCGGCAGTCTCGCGTTTCCTCGAGTCCATCGGGAGCACGCGCGAGCTGGCGATCGATACCGAAGGGGCGAGCTTCCATCGCTTCATCGATCGGATCTATCTGGTCCAGCTGTCGACGCGCACGCATCACGGCATCATTGATCCGCTCCCGATTGCTGCCCCCGATGCGCTCGGCGCATTGCTTGCCGATCCCAAGGTCGAAGTGGTGTTCCACGACGCCGACTATGATTTGCGGTTGTTGCATCAGGATTACGGCTGGCGCCCGACCAACTTGTTCGACACGCGCATCGCTGCGCAGTTGCTCGGCATTCAGGCGTTCGGACTCGCCGCGCTGCTCGAGCGCGCCTACGGGTTGAAGCTCGACAAGAAGCATCAGCGCGCGGACTGGTCGATGCGCCCGCTCACCGAGAGCATGCTCGACTACGCGGCGCTCGATACGATGCATCTGCTCGGGCTGAAGGATCAGCTCAAGGAAGAGCTCGCCAAGAAGGGGCGCACCGCGTGGGGGAAGGAAGAGTTCCTGCGGCTCGAAGGGACGCGTTGGGAGCCTGAAGAGCCTGGGATGACGTATCTGAAGGCGAAGGGCGCGCGCGATCTCACGCGTCGCGAACTCGCCATATTGCGCGAGCTGGTGCCCTGGCGCGACGCCGTGGCGTTGCAGCTCGATCGGGCGACGTTCCGTGTCGTCGCGAACGATGTGCTGATGGAGATCTCGCGGCTTGCGCCTGCCACCATGGACGCCCTCGGGGCCATCAAGGGGATGCCGCGCGGGATGATGGATCGTGCTGGGCGCGACGTGCTTGCGGCCGTGCAGCGTGGACTCGCCGTGCCTGATGCGCAGCTGCCGAAGTTCCCGCGCGCGCCGCGCTACGACAAGGATCCCGAGTTCGACGACAAGGTTGGCCGCCTGAAGTCCGTGCGTGATGACGCCGCCAAGCGCCTAGAGCTTGACCCGGGCGTGCTCTGCTCGCGTGAGCGGATGGAGACCGTTGTGCGCGCCTTGCCGCGCACCGCGGAGGAGCTCGAGGCCATTCCTGGCATTCGGAAATGGCAGAGTGCGGAGATGGGCGCTGGCTTTATTAGCGCGCTGGAGCGGTTCAAGGCGCGGAAGGCTGAGCGTCCGGCTGGAACTGACGCAGACGAGTCGCCCTACCGGTAGCGCCAGCGCATAAAAAGAAGAGCGGGCCGCGTCCATGAGGACGCGGCCCGCTGTTGCATTCAGGATGAGCTTAGAACCCTAGGTAAGCCCGTACCCGCGGTTCGATCCTGTCCGGCGACCACATGGGTGTCCAGACGAGATTCACATTCGTCGTGCCCACGCCGTCCAAGGCCTTGATCGCCTTCTCGGCGTCGCCCATCAGTTCGGGCCCTGACGGACAGGCCGGCGAGGTCAGGCTCATGTCGATCTGGACGTCGTTGCCTTCAACGCGGATATCGTAGATCAACCCAAGATCTACAATGTTCAGGTTGAGCTCGGGATCCTTGACCTTTCGGAGGGCGAGCTTGACCAGGTCGGGCGTCAGCACGCCGGCTGCACCGTCGCTTGGGGCGGCACCTAGGCTCTCGCCGGTGGCATCGGCAACCGCAGGGGTTGCCGATGGAGCGGCGGCTGGCGTGCTGAGCTCAGTCTGAGCGATGGGGTCGAACGGGTCGGTGTTCATGGATACCCGACAAATCTAATCGCATTGCACAGTGTTCCGCGACTAGTGAGCTGTTCGCTAGGCGGCTGGCTTCTTCGGGACAGCTTTCTTGGCAGCCGGCTGCTTGGCCTTCGGTTTCTTGCTCGTCGACTTCTTGCTCGTCGACTTCTTGGGGGCGGGCTTCTTCTTGGCCGAGGACGCGCCGGGCTTGCTGGTAGGCTTCGCCGCGGGCTTGGCGGACGCTGTGGCCTCTGGCTTGGCCGTCGACTTACTGCTGCTCTTCCCTCGAGGCTTCCGCGCCTTTCGCGCCCTTCGCGTGGGCTTGTTCCAGTCCACGGCACGATCGGAGCGGAACGAGGCCGGCATCGCGGCCACTGCGAGATTCTCGTCGGTCACCGACAGGGCGGCGGCATCGCTCAGATCCTGACGCACGTCGGCGATGACCTTGGCCGGGCGCTTGGCCTTGGCTGCGTGCACGCGGTTCGTGAGCAGGATCACGAACATCTCGCGATCGGGATCGATCCAGAGCGAGGTGCCAGTAAAGCCGGTGTGTCCGAAGGTCCCGTCGCGCAGGTAGTTGCCCGAGCCGTGCTGCCCTTCGCCGATTTCCCAGCCGAGCGCGCGCGAACCAGCGGCGCGTGCGGTGAACTGCTTGATCGTAGAATCGGCGACGATGTGTACGCCGTTATAGGTGCCGCCATCAAGAAGCATTTGCGCGAACACGGCCAAGTCCGCCGCGGTGCCGAACAGTCCGGCGTGACCCGCCACGCCGCCGAGGACAAAGGCGTTCTCGTCGTGGACTTCACCCTTGATGGGGTAGCCGCGCGGCGGGGAGACTTCCGTCGGTGCCACGCGGGCAATGACGGAATCCGCAGGGCGGAAGCCGGTGTCGCTCATACCGAGCGGGTCGAAGACGCGCGCCTTGAGGAAGGTGTCGAGCCCTTCGCCGGCGATCGACTCAACGATCATGCCGAGCAGGTCGGCACCTAGGTCGGAGTAGACGAAACCCGTGCCCGGTTTGTATTCGAGCGGCGTCTCGTAGATCAGCGTGCGCGCTTCGTCCGGCGTGTGTGCGTGACGCCAGAGGTCACGCCCGGCCGGAAGTCCGCCGCGGTGCATGAGCAGCTGGCGGACGGAGACGTCGTCCTTGTTGCCGCCGGTGAAGCGCGGGAGGTAGTGCGAGACTTTTTCGTCGAGGAGGAGTTTTCCCTCGTCAAACAGAATCATGCAGGCCGTCGTGGTGCCGACAACCTTCGTGAGCGAGGCGAGATCGTAAATCGTGCGATCGGGGATGACAGGCGCGCTCTCTTTGCCCCAGCTGAGCGAGCCGAATCCTTTCTGCCAGACGATCGATCCCTTGCGACCAACGACGACCGACGCGCCCGGATACCCACCAGCGGTAATCCCACGCTGGACGACGCGATCGATCACTTCCAAGCGCTCGGCGGACATGCCCACGGACTTCGGCGACCGGACGGGGAGCCCGTCGCCGGAGAACGTAACTACAGCAGCCGCAAGGAGATAGCGAAGCACTAGGGCCCGTGATTCGGGGAGGACGACCGGAATGTCAGAACCGACGGCGACGGCGAGACTTACCGCACTGGGTCCTCTGGGTCAAGACGAGCACTACAGTAGCGATGTCACGAATGCCGAATGCGCGTGCGCTGACGGTCAGGGACGGTGCTTTTTGGACGTGTCGGCCGTGACGGCCCCTGGGGGGAGTTGGTAGAGCAGAACCGCTGTTGCGAGATCAGCGGGGGCGAGTCGCGTGACACGCACACGCGGGAACATGACACTTGTTTCGTCGCGTGTGTGATCGAGGCCGAGGAGGTGGCCGATCTCATGCAGCGCGATGGTGCGCACGGCGAGCGCGTCGTAGCGGGCGCCGCTGGTGGCATGGAGTGCGACTTCGATATCGGCGCCGAAGATCCACCAATGCTGATCGCGCGACCAGTAGGTGCGTCCGGCGGCGGCGTCCTGGAAGTGGTCGACCCAGCGCAGTTTCACCTCAGCGCCGACGGAGTCGTCGGTGAAGGTGAAGCGAACGGGAAGCCCTGCGGCGTCCCATGCGCGGAAGGCGTCGCGGATTTGTCGTGGGTACTCTGGCATCCAGTCGCTGAGTGTGCTAGCGGGCTGGATCCAGACCTGCACGGGATTGTCGGGCCGAGTGATCCAGCGCGCCACGTGTCCGTTGCGGTCGCGCAGGACGTCGTCAATGTAGGTCCCTTCGGATTGGTCCGCGATGAATCGTGCGAGCGCGGCGAAGTTGGGTGCTGGGGGCGCGGGCAACGACGAGCGTCGCATGCGCTCGAGTCCTTCGCTTGTTGCGGCTTCGTCGAGGGCAGCGACGGAATCTGCGGAGAGCAGCGTTGTGGTCGGCGGTAGTGGGCGCCGATGTCGCCTGATGGCGAAGACGCTCGTCACAACCGAGGTCATCGCGGCGAAAATGCCGATGAACATGAACAGCACCGCCGTCTTCCGGGCGTCCTTCACGCGCCGCGATCCGGGGCATCGAGAAAGCCAAGGACGGTGGAGAAGAACTCAGCGGGTTGCTCGAAGAATGGCATGTGTCCCGCGTTGGCGACGAGATGCACGGTGGCGAGTGGAATGTGCGCGCCGGTTTCGCGGGCCAGGCGTGCGGGGAGCACATCGTCCTGTCCGTGGATAAGGAGCGTGGTGGCGCGGATTGATGCGACATCGCTCTGCCAGTCGTAGCTCTCGCGGCGGAGTCGTGCGGCGACCGCTGCGCCGGTACGGCTGCGTTCCTGCGGTGGCGCGAACATCGCGCCCAGTGCGCGATCGGCGAAGTAGGCCGGGTAGAGGGCGCGGCTGTATTCGGCGTGGATATCGGCGTCTGCCGCGAGCAATGCGCTGGGGTCGAGTGAGGCGAGCAGGTGCCGAGGGGCGCCGGAGAGTCGGGCGACCGCGTCGGGATGGAGCGAGGGAATCCATGCGCCGGTGCATCCAACGGCACTTGCGAGGACGAGTCGTCGCACACCCGCGAGGTCGCGTGCGGCGGCGAGCATGGCGATCCCCCCGCCCCAGGAATGGCCGAGAAGATCCCATCGGGGAATGCTGAGCGACTCGCGCAGGGCTATTACGTCACCGGCATCGAACTCGACGCGGCTTGCGTTTGGGGCCGGGGGGACTTGGGTGGCGCCGCGGCCGCGTTGATCAAAGAGAATGACCTGGCGGGAGTGTGCGAGGGCGGCGAGCCCGGGCCAGAGAAGATTGTGACTGTAGATCATGCCGCCATTGACGCAGCAAAGCGGGAGCGCGCCTGCGACGGGCGGCGAGCTCCACACGGCAAACTCGAGGCCGCGCGCTTTCACGCGTGAGGCGGTGAGTCGCGGCGTGCGGGGCAGTGTCTGCTTGAACGCTTTGAAGCGCTCCCATGCGGGGGAGGTCGTCATGCGGTGTGGTGTCGTGTGCGGATTCGCTCGATGGCCCACGCGGCGTGTTCGCGCACCACGGGTTCAGGATCGTGTGCTGCGGCCTGTTCGAGTGCGGCGAGTGCCGATGCGTCGCCACGGTTACCGAGCACGACGGCCGCATTGCGGGCGAGTCCGCGGCGCTTGGTGCGCGTGATGGCGGACTTCCCGAACCGTGCGCGCCAGGCGGGCGCGTCGAGCGCGAGGAGTTCGACCAGGTCGGGCCGCACGCGATCGGCGGCGGGACGCAGTGCCATGTCCGTGAGTGGGCGCGAGAACTTGTGGTTCCAGGGGCACACGTCTTGGCAGATGTCGCAGCCGTACAGGTGGTCGTCGAGCGCGGGACGCAGTGGTTCTGGGATGGCGCCTTTGAGTTCAATCGTGAGGTACGAGATGCAGCGGGTGGCGTCGAGTACGTGCGGCGCGGTGAAGGCCTGTGTAGGGCAATGCTCGAGGCAACGGGTGCAGGTGCCGCAGTGGTCCTCCTTAAACGGTGCGTCGGGTGCGAGATCGATATCGCAGAACAGGGCGCCAATAAAAAAGAACGATCCAAGCTGCGGATTGATCAGCATGGTGTTCTTGCCGAACCAGCCGAGTCCAGCGCGGCGCGCGAGGTCGCGTTCGAGGACTGGACCTGTATCCACAAAGGCGCGGGTCGTGGCACCGGTGCGTGCGGTGAGCCATGCGCCGAGCGCGTCGAGTTTGTCCCACATCACGCGGTGGTAGTCATCGCCGCGGGCGTAGCGCGCGATGGTGCCGTCGGGTTGTGTGCCGTCGTAGTTGAGCGCGACAACCACGGCGCTCCGCATGCCTGGCACGGGGTGACGCGAATCGGCGCGGAGTTCAGCCCCACGCTCGAGATACTGCATCTCGCCGGCGTAGCCTGCGACGAGCCATTGGGAGAAGTGCTCGTGTGTGTCGGCTGGGCCAAGCGTGGTGATACCGGCCAAATCGAAGCCCAGTCCGAAGGCTTGGGCCTTGAGCAGTGGTTCGATGGGGCGCTCTGCCGGCCCCGCGTTGCTCACGGCGCGCGTGCGGCCCAGCGGGCGTAGCGGACGATGTCCTCGAGCGGCGGCACCGCGTCGTGGTCGCCGTAGGCGGTGTGCATTCGCCACCGCACGTAGGTCTGGTCCGGGAGCGGGAGGAAGGGGAAGCGGGTGTACCAGCCGCGCGAGCGGAAACGCCATGCCGTGCGCAGGAGCGCGACGCCGAGCATCGGGTCGATGATCGCGCGCAGGGCGAGGCGGAGCGAGAGGGAGAGCCACGGCATGTTCCCATAAAGATGGTGCCGCGTCGGCTCGCCTTCAATCGCCTGCGCTTTGCCGAGCCCCTCGCGCTTGGCCTGTCCGTCACCCACATTGGGCGGGATATGTGGCTTTACCGTGCAATGCCGGCGCTCAGCGCGCTGATGACCCGCTCGTACTATCGCGTCAATATCAGTGGATCGCTCCCGTCAACGGGTCCGATGCTGATTGTCGCGAATCACTCCAATTCGCTGATGGATCCGGCGTTTGTAGTGGTCGCGGCGCGTCGAACGGTGCGGTTCATGACCAAGCATACGCTGCTCCAGCACAAGCAAATCGGATGGCTGATCGCGGCGGTGGGGTCGGTCCCGGTGTACCGCGCGATGGACAATCCCAAGGAAGTTGGGCGCAACTTTGACTCGTTCCGTGACGTGCACGCCGCGATCGCTCGGGGGGATGCGGTGGGGATCTTTCCTGAGGGGACGAGCCACAGCGCGTCGCGCCTACAGCCCCTCAAAACTGGCGCGGCGCGGATCGCGCTCGGAGCGGCGCAGTTGGCGGGGAGCAGTTTTCCGATTGTTCCAATCGGACTCGTGTTTCGTGACCGGCGCTCGTTCCGGAGCTCCGCACGCGTGATTGTCGGCGACAGCTGCGAGTGGGCTGACCTCGCGGCGTGCGGAGCTCAGGACAAGGTTGCGGTGCGCGAGCTGACGCGCCGCATCGAGCAGTCAATGCTCGCCGTCACACTGAATCTCCGGAGCTGGGCTGATGAGCAGCTCGTCCGATGCGCGGAGCGCGTATGGACCGCGGAGTTCGGAACGTCGTCGGAGGGACCGTCGGACATCGAGCGTCTGCAGATGGCGACCGATGCGCTGGCGCTGCTCCGCATGGGGGAACGGGCGGAATGGCGTACCGTCGCCCGCGAGTTGCGCGCGCATGATCGGATGCTCGCGCGCCTCGGCCTCACGCCGATGTCGTTGCGGGACACGGTCACCGGCGAGGATGTCGTGTCGTGGGTGCTGCGTCGCGCGCTGTTGGTGCCGATGATGCCCTTCGCGGTCATCGCATTTGTGCTGTTTCGGGCACCGCGCGAGGTCACGGGGATGCTCGCCGAACGCCTCGCAGTGGTGGAGGGGGAGGACACGGTCCCGACGTACCGCGCGATTCTCGGCGCCGTGATCTTCTTGTGCTGGTTTGCCGTCCTGTCGATCGGTGCGGGGGTGTGGTTCGGCTGGAAGATCGCACTGTTGGTCTTCGCCGCTTTGCCGTTTTTCGGGTTTTTGGCGCTTTGGATTTCGGATTCCCAACGCCTCTCGTGGACCGAGGCGCGACGCTATGTGGTGGTCCGTACCAACCGGACGCGCGTAGCCGCCATGCGGACGCGCCAACGCGGGCTGGCCGAGAAGTTAAGCCAGCTCTTCGCGCACCGGATGCCGGAGTAGGTCAGTAGAACGACTGCCCGTCGAGGCCGTCGGGAACTGGCAATCCGAGTGCGGAGAGGGCGCTGGGCATGACGTCCACCGTGCGTCGTGGACGGTGCGCCACGGGGTGATTGGTGATTAGCGGCACGAGCATGTGCTCGCGATGCAGCGCCCCGTGGGTGGAGCGATGCGGAATCGGCTCCCAGCGGCTACGCAAATCCCAGTCGCGCGCCGCAGAAATCACGAGGTCGCCGGCGCGTGGCGTGGCGGCGAGCGCCGCGAGTTGCACGAGCGCGTCGGGATAGTCGCACGAGGCAGTCACAGACCAGGCGTCGAGCGCGTCGAGCGCGTGCTGCTCACCGATACCGAGCGGATCGCCGTCGATGGGCTGATACGAGTAGCGGCCGTTGGCTGCCGATACGCGAGCGGATCCGCGCCGCTGCGTGCGAATCTCGCACTGGTGATCGTCGATGGGGAGCAGCAGGAGATCGATGCTCGGGCGTTCGAGCAGTCGGTCAGCCATCCACTCCCACTTCGCGGTGAGCGCAGGCCAGCCACGTCGTGCGCGCGGGTGGTCGGCGAGCCCAACATAGAGGTGAGCCATTGCATTGCCGCTGACCATGACCGCCACTTCGGGTCGGCGTCCATACACCCACGGGTGCGCGAGCACGCGCGGGCCCCAGTCGGCGACAACCCGTGCGAGGTCTTCGTGTTGATGCACTGGTGAATGGCCGTGATCGCTCACGATCCAGAGGTGCAAGCAGTCCCATCGGCCATCGCGCTCGGCATCGGCGCGGAGCGCGGCCACGGTGTCATCCACTGTGCGCAGGGCGGCGCGCACGGACGGGGCGTCGTGACCATCCGCGTGGGAAGACTTGTCGGGGCCAGTGAAGGCGCAGAAGGCGAACGGGGTGCGGTCGCGCGCGATGCGGTGGGCGGCTTCGTCGCCAAGTTCGCGGTCAATCTGGTGCCAACGGGCCACGTCCCCGCGGAGGTGGGTGCCGAGGAGGGAGAGCAGGAATCCGGCGGAGCGGCCGAGTCGCTCGGAGGGCAGGAGGCCGCGATTGAAGCAGGCGAGGGAGCCGACATTGCCACCCGAGTGGGTAAAAATCGTGTCGGCGTGCGGGGCGACATCGTCGTCCATGCTGAGGCCGCCGACTCCCACGTAGCTGCGTGCGCCGTGTGGCCAGGAACGGGTCTCGCGGGCCCGGTCGAACCAGCGCAGGGCTGGGAGGCCGATAGGCCCAGGGTGACGTCCGTGTAGAAACGGGGTGTAGGCTGGTCCGGTGACTGAGGGGAACACCGAGGTAATCGTGTGCGAGCTCCCCTCGCGCCGCATCCGAGCGATTGCCGGGAGTTCGCCCGCATCGGCAGCGGTGGCGAGGATGTCCGGGCGGGCCCCGTCGGCCAGCAGGACCACGACAGTGGGGGAGCGCGGGTCGCGGAGAGTCACGACGCAAGGTAAACTGCGGGAATGGCATCCCGTAAACGACCAGCGTCGCCTTTGTTATCTTTCCTAGAGGCTTCGGCACCCTCGATGAGTTCTTCGAGGCGGTGACGCTGATTCAAACCGGGAAGATTTCGCAGTTCCCCGTCATCCTGTTCGGCCGGCACTACTGGGCCGGACTCTTGCGATGGATGCACTCGCGCGTTCTCGGCGAGAAGAAGATCTCTCCCGGTGATCTCGATTTGCTGGTGGTGACCGACGATCCTCACGAAGCCGTCCAAGTCATTGTGGCGGCTCATACGGCACAACAGGAACAGGCCCGATTGCGGGCGGAGCGATAGACGATGGCGAAGAGCACGGGACGCGAACGCGGCGGTTTCAAGGCATCACGGCACGGCACAGCGACGGTGAAGGCGCGCGCGAGCGCCTCCGGGCCAAAGGCGGCGCAGAAGCAGGCGGCTGAAGCGCGTGAGGCGTCGGGGAAGAAGGTCTCCACTGCTGCGGCGAGCCGCTTTCTCAAGGGGAAGAAGATCGCCCCGCGTCGCATCGACGGCAGTGAGACCGTGGCGCAGTTGATTGACGGGACCTTCCAAGCCTACAACTCCGGTCGGCTCCGCGAAGCGGCACAGTTGTTCACCGAAAAGATGCTCGGGAGCAAGGTCACGGTTGGGCTGACGCTCACCGGTGCGCTGACGCCCGCGGGGCTCGGGATGAGCTGCTTGATTCCGCTGATCGAAGCCGGCTTCGTGGATTGGATTATCTCGACGGGCGCGAATCTGTATCACGATACCCATTTCGGACTCGGCCTCGCGATGCATCGCGGGAATCCGACCGAAAGTGACGTGCTACTACGCGAAGAAGGGGTGGTTCGGATTTACGACATCTTCTTCGACTACGATGTCTTGCTCAGCACCGATGCGTTTTTCCGCAAGATTATTCGTGCGCCGGAGTTTCAGCGATCGATGTCGAGCGCTGAGTTTCATTGGCTGTGTGGTAAGTATGTTGCAGAGCGCGAGCGGATTTTGGGAATTGGAAGCAAGTCGTTGTTGAGCGCGGCGTATCGATGCGGGGTGCCCGTGTACACGTCGAGTCCGGGAGACAGCTCGATTGGTATGAACGTCGCGGCGCTGGCGCTCGAGGGATACAGCTGCGTGATTGATCCCAATGC